>OFET01000045.1_pt1 | contig 227654 bp, 210 predicted proteins | sample 1521211 | NCBI WGS metagenome assembly OFET01 (sample SAMN03766358, study PRJEB24113) | microbial mat metagenome | isolation source: enrichment culture HLUCC-A from microbial mat sample contains cyanobacterium... | reverse complement strand
TCAGCCTGGTCGCGCATATGCAGAACCCGCATTGCCCGGCGGTGCACATGAACACCCGTCTGTTCTGGACGCCGGGCGCGTGGTGGTTTGGCGGCGGGGCCGATCTGAACCCCTGTATCGAATATGCCGCCGACACCGATCATTTCCACGCCGCGTTGCGGGCCGCCTGCGACGCCCATGACGCCGGGTACTACAATCGCTTCAAGGCCTGGGCGGACGACTATTTCTTCATCCCCCATCGCGGCCGGGCGCGTGGCGTCGGCGGAATCTTTTTCGACGATCTGAACACCGGCGACTGGGAGGCCGATTTCGCCTTCACCCGCGCGGTGGGCGAGGCGTTTCTGCCGGCCTTCGAACCCCTGGTCGAACGCCGCCGCGCCCAATCCTGGACCGATGAGGACAAGGATCGCCAGCTTGTCCATCGCGGGCTCTACGCCGAATACAACCTCGTCTATGACCGCGGCACCCGGTTCGGGCTGGAAACCGGGCATGACGCCAATGCCGTCTTGATGAGCCTGCCGCCGCTGGCGAAATGGGTGTGAGCGCGCTTAAAGCGCGGTCCAGCCGCCATCGACGCTGATCGTGGTGCCGGTGATCTGCTCGGCCGCGTCCGAACACAGAAACAGCGCCGTGCCCCCCACCTGCGCCGTGGTGGCGAACGCGCCCGAGGGCTGGCGCGCCAGCATGATCTGCTTGATCACCGTTTCACGGTCCATGTTGTGGGTTTTCATCTGGTCGGGGATCTGGCTTTCCACGATCGGGGTCAGCACGTAACCGGGGCAGATGGCGTTGCAGGTGATGCCCTTGCCCGCCGCCTCAAGCGCGGTGGTCTTGCTGAGCCCGATGACGCCGTGCTTGGCCGCCACATAGGCCGCCTTGTAGGGCGAGGCCGTCAGCCCGTGGGCCGAGGCGATGTTGATCACCCGGCCCCAGCCCGCCGCATACATCGCAGGCAGCGCCGCGGCGGTGGTATGAAAGGCGGAACTGAGGTTGATCGCGATGATCGCGTCCCAGCGGTCGGGCGGAAATTCCTCGATCCGGGCGACGTGCTGGATGCCGGCATTGTTGACAAGGATATCGCAGCCCGGCGCCTGTTCGATCAGCGCGCGGCACTGGTCGGGGCTGGACATGTCGGCCTGGAAATATCGCACGCCCACGCCATGCTTTTCGCTGAGGCTGGCGGCCAGCGCGTGATCCTCGGCCGAATCGGTGAACGAGTTGATCGTCACCTCGGCCCCGGCCCCGGCCAGCGCCTCGGCGATGCCCAGGCCGATGCCGGAATTGGACCCGGTGACGATGGCGTGCTTGCCGCGCAGAAACTGACCGTTCATGGTGCCCTCATTGCTGGAATGTCGCGGCGCAGCATAAACCGTGCGCCGCCAAAGGCCAGCCCGCGCCAAAGTAAAAAAAAACGCCCGCACAAGGCGGGCGTCAGTCGTTGAGGCAGGTTTCATACAGGCAAGAAACCTATCGAGCAGTGCCTACTTTATATCCAATCCTTCTCAACGTTCCAAGCTAAAAGTTTGAAAAACCTCCATTGAAGCGATAGCACCAAGGGACCGCGACCACCCGTTCCAGGAGAGCCGAAATGCGCCTTGCCGATCCTCTGTTCCGCATTGTCGCCGTCGCGGTTCTGGGCCTTTGCTGCGTGTCGGCACCGGCCTTTGGGCAGAGGATGCATGGCATAGCTATGTATGGCGAGCCCGCGCTTCCACCAGATTTCGTGGCCCTGCCCAATGCCGACCCGCAGGCGCCGCAGGGGGGGCGAATCACTTTTGCCGAGGTCGGCAGTTTCGATTCGCTCAATCCCTATATCCGGCTTGGCACCGCGCCTTGGGGGGTCAACCTGCTGACGGTCGAAAGCCTGATGGGGCGCAGCTATGACGAACCCTTCACCCTTTATGGTGTTCTGGCCGAGTCGGTCGAGACCGATGATTCGCGTTCCTTCGTGGAATTCACCCTGCGCGACGAGGCGCGCTTTTCCGACGGATCACCCGTCACGGTCGACGATGTGCTGTGGTCGATGCGCACCCTGGGCACCGAGGGCCACGCCCGTTACCGCAACGCCTGGAGCAAGATCGACTCGGCCGAGGCCACGGGGCCGCGCAGCGTCCGCTTTACCTTTACCGAGCCCGATCGCGAACTGCCCCTGATCCTGGGCCTGCGCCCGATCCTGCAACGCGCGCAGTTCGACACCGACGCGGGCGGGCGTCCGTTCGACCAAAGCTCGCTTGAGCCGGTGATCGGCTCTGGCCCCTATGTCGTGGACCGGTTCGAACCCGGTCGCTTCATCCGCTTCCGGCGCAATCCCGACTGGTGGGCGCGCGACCTGCCCTTTTATGCCGGTCAGCACAATTTCGAAGAGATCCGCTACGACTATTTCGGCGACAACGCGGTCGCGTTCGAGGCCTTCAAGGCCGGCGACGTGTCGGTCTGGCGCGAATCCAATGCCGCCCGCTGGGCCGACGCCTATGATTTTCCCGCCGTGCGCGACGGTCGTATCCGTCTTGAGGAAATTCCCCATCGCCGACCATCGGGGATGAACGGCTTCGTGTTCAACACCCGTCGTGCGCTGTTTGCCGACTGGCGCGTGCGCGAGGCGCTGATCCTGGCGTTCGATTTCGAACGGATCAATGCGCTGATCAATGGCGGGCATGAGCCGCGCATCGAATCCTATTTCGGCAATTCGCGGCTGGGCATGCGGCCTGGCGCGGCCGAAGGCCATGTGCGCCGGCTGCTGGAACCCTTCGCCGACGACCTGCCGCCCGGCGCGCTGGACGGCTACGCGCTGCCGGTCAGCGACGGGCGCAGCAACCGGCGCAACCTGCGCCAGGCGCTGCGCCTGCTGCGCGAGGCCGGCTGGGAGCCCGACGACGCGGGCGTGCTGCGCGATGACAGCGGCGCGGCCTTTGCCTTCGACATCCTGTTGCGCCAGGGCTCGGGCGAGGTTCTGGCCATCGCCAGCAGCTATGTCAGCGCGCTTGAGGCGCTGGGTATTCGCGCCCGGATCAACGTGATCGACCCGGCGCAATATGTCGAACGCACCAATGCGTATGATTTCGACATGACGCATTTCGTGCGGCTGATGTCACTCAGCCCCGGCAACGAACAGATGCTCTATTGGGGGTCCGACGGGGTGACGCAACCGGGATCGCGCAATCTGGCCGGGGTGGATTCCGACGCGGCCGAGGCGATGATCGATACATTGCTGGAAACCGACGATCCCGACATCTTTACCGCCGCCGCACGCGCACTGGACCGCGTCCTCATGGCCGGGCGCTACGCGGTGCCGTTCTGGTATGCGCCACAATCCCGGCTGGCGGTGTGGGAAGGCTTGCATTTTCCGGACCAATTGCCAATATATGGTGACTGGACGGGCTTCTTGCCCGAGGTATGGTGGTATCAGGAATGAAACGCCTTGTGTGGATTGCCATGATCGGGGCCGTCTTGGCATTGGCGGGCTGCAACACGGTCGAAGGCGTCGGCATGGACATCGCCGACAGCGCCAGCGCGGTGCGCGGCTGGATCGGGTATTGATCCGGCAAGGACCGGGGCACCCGACCGACCGTTTCACCGATCACGCCAGCGACGTCACCCAAAGAATGGTGGCATCCTCGGGCGACAGGCTGATCACATTGTGCCCCATCGAGGCATCGTAATAGGCACTGTCGCCGCGCTTCATGTCGATGGGGGCATAGAATTCGGTGTAAAGCCGGACCACGCCGGTCAGCACATACAGGAATTCCTCGCCGTCGTGGCGCACCCATCCGTCGAACTCTTCGAACCGGCGGGCGCGGATGCGCGCGCGGTAGGGCAGCATCGCCTTGCGCGTCAGTCCGCCGGCCAACAGCTCGTGCTCATAGGTGGTTGTCACCTGCGCCTCGCCGTCGCCCGCACGCGTCGTCGTCAGCCGCCCCGCCGGGGCGCCGTTCTTGGGCGGGGTGAACAACTGCGGCACCGAGATGTTCAGACCCACCGCCAGCTTTTTCAGCGCGTCATAGGTCGGCGACATCTGCCCGTTCTCGATCTTGGACAGGGTCGAGCGCGCCATGCCCGCCGCCTGCGCCGCCTGTTCCAGCGTCCAGCCGCGTTCCTTGCGCAGCGCGCGCACGCGCTCGGCCAGGTCGATAGGGTCGGCCAGGGCGTCCTCGCCGCTGGCGCGGGCGATACGGATGATGCTGGCGTTGGTCAGGTCGCTCATGGTCGGGGCCGCCGATGCGCTGCAAGAGGATCGTGCTTCGCTACTGCCTTCGTCGGGAGATGTCGAGATCCGGCGCGCCCGGTCTTGCCTCTGCCCGCGCCAGGGCGTAGCTGAACGCCATGCTGTCGATCACCGAACCCCAGGCAAGCGCCCCCTGCCCCCAGCCGTTCAACATGGCCGCCTATGTTCTGGCGGCCGGGCGCGAACAGCCCGACAAGATCGCATTGCAGGTGCTGCGCCTGACGGGGGCGGAACGCTGGTCCTATGCCGCGCTGACACGGGCCGTGCGCGGGATCGGCACGGGCTTTCTGGAGGCCGGTTTCCGCCCCGGCGACCGCGTGCTGATGCGCCTGGGCAATACCGTGGACTTCCCGCTTGCCTTTCTGGGGGCCATCGCGGCCGGCCTGGTGCCGGTGCCGACCTCGGCGCAGCTGACCGAATCCGAAATCTCAAGCATGGCCGAGGGGCTGGAGCCCGCGCTGATCGTCGCCGAACCCGGCATCGCACTGCCGCGCCATCCGGCCCCGGTCATCGCGGCCGATACGCTGCGCGGCTGGCACGCGCTGGAGCCCTGCGACTGGGATTTGGGCAGCCCCGACCGGCTGGCCTATATGATTTTCACCTCGGGCACCTCGGGGCGGCCGCGCGCGGTGATGCATGCCCACCGCGCGGTCTGGGCGCGGCGGATGATGTGGGACGGCTGGTATGGGCTGACGCCGCAGGACCGGCTGTTGCACGCCGGCGCCTTCAACTGGACCTATACGCTGGGCACCGGGCTGATGGACCCCTGGGCCATCGGCGCCACCGCACTGATCCCCGATGCCGGGATCGAGGCGGTGCAACTGCCCCTTCTGCTCAAACGGTTCGATGCGACGATTTTTGCCGCGGCGCCAGGTGTTTACCGGCAGATGTTGAAAGTGCCCGTGCCGCCGCTGCCACGTCTGCGTCATGGCTTGTCGGCGGGTGAAAAGCTGGCCGATCCGGTTCGTACAGCATGGGAAGAGGCCACCGGCACCGCGATATTCGAGGCCCTGGGCATGTCCGAGGTCTCGACCTTCGTCTCGGCCTGCCCCGAGCGCTCGGCTCCCGCGGGCACCGCGGGCTTTGCCCAGCCGGGCCGCAGGATCGCGGTTCTGGGCGATGACGGGCACCCGGTGCCGCGCGGCCAGCCCGGCGAGCTGGCGGTGGATGCCCGCGATCCGGGCCTTTTTCTGGGCTACTGGCGCGCCGAGGCCGACACCGCCGCGCGGCTGCGCGACGGCTGGTTTCACACCGGCGATACGGTCTTGATGGAGGAGGCGGGCGCGATCCGCTATCTGGGGCGTGACGATGACATGCTCAATGCCGGGGGCTTCCGGGTGTCGCCGCTTGAGATCGAGCGCGTATTCGACGCCCATCCGGGCATACAGGAAAGCGCCGCCGTCGAATTGCCTGTGCGCGAGGGTGTCAGCGTGATCGGGCTGTTCTATATCCCCAGCCAGACACCGCCGGACGAGGATGCGTTGAACGCCCATGCGCGCACGCATCTGGCCCGCTACAAGCAGCCCCGCCTGTTCGTCGCCGAAACCGCGTTGCCGCGCGGGGCAAACAACAAGCTCAACCGCCGCGCCCTGCGCGAGGGTTGGAGGACGCGCCATGATCACGCTTGACATCTTTTCCGATCCCATCTGCCCCTGGTGTTACATCGGCAAGGCGCGCCTTGATGCCGCGCTTGAGATCCGGCCCGACCATCCGTTCGAGATCAACTGGAACCCGTTCATGCTGAACCCGGACATGCCGCCCGGCGGCATGGACCGCCGCGCGTATCTGGAATTGAAATTCGGCGGCCAGCAAAAAGCGGTCGCGGCCTATCTGCCGATGCAACGGGCCGCCGAAGAGGTCAGCCTGCCGCTGGACCTGGCCCGGATCACGCGCACACCCGCTACCCGCAATGCCCACCGGCTGATCCACTGGGCCGATCAGGAGGGGCGGCAATCGGCCATGGTGAGCGCACTCTTTCGCGCCTATTTCGTCGAAGGGGCCGATATCGGCAAGCCCGAGGTGTTGACCGAGCTTGCCCAAAAGGCGGGTCTGGACGGCGCGATGATGGCGCGACTGCTGGCCACCGACGCCGATCTTGACGAGATCCGCAGCCGTGACCGCGAAATCCGCGCGCGCGGGCTTGAGGGTGTTCCGGCCTTTGTCATCGCCGGGCAGCATGTGGTGACCGGTGCGCAGACCACGCCGTTCTGGCTCAACGTCATCGACGAGCTGGCGGGCCGCGCATGAGCGTCGCCGCCAGCCCGCCCCCCGCCCGGCGGATGCCGTTTGGCGAGTTCATCGCGCTTCTGGCCCTGTTGCTGGCCACGGTGGCGTTTTCCATCGACGCGATGTTGCCCCTGTTGTCGCAGATGGGCGCCGAGCTTGCCCCCGCCTCGCCCGCCGACGCGCAGATGGTGATCACCGTCTTTGTCGGCGGTCTGGGCCTGGGCACGTTCTTTGCCGGGCCGCTGTCGGACCGGTTCGGGCGCAGGCCGGTGATCGTGGTCGGAATCGCGCTTTACATGACCGCCGCCTGCATTGCCGCGCTGGCCAACAGCCTGCCGATGCTGCTGTTCGCGCGGTTCCTGCAGGGGCTGGGCGCGGCCGGGCCGCGTGTGGTGTCGCAGGCGTTGGTGCGCGATCTCTATGGCGGGCGCAGCATGGCGCGCGTGATGTCCTTTGCCATGACGATCTTTGTTCTGGTGCCGGCGGTGGCGCCGCTTCTGGGCGCGCAGATCGGCGGGCTGTTCGGCTGGCGCGCGATCTTCTGGAGCTTTCTGATCTTCGGCACGGTTTCGGCCCTGTGGCTGCTGATCCGCCAGCCCGAGACCTTGGCGCCCGAAGCCCGGCGCCCGTTAAGCATCGTCGCCCTGCGCGGCGCGCTGGCCGAGGTCTTTGGCCATCGTCTGGTGATGCTCTATCTGGCCGCGCTGTGTTTTTGCTTTGCGCCAATGTTCGTCTGGTTGTCGAGCGTCTCGCTGATCTTTGAGCAGACCTATGCGCGCGGAACCGAATTTCCCTACTGGTTCGCGCTGGTCGCGATCCTGTCGGCGCCCGCAAGCCTGCTGAACGCGCGGCTGGTGATGCGCCTTGGCATGCGGCGCATGGTCATGAGTGCCCTGCTGGCGCAGATTTCCATGGCGGTGCTGATGCTGTTCATCTTTTCAGCCGGGCTGTCCGCGACGGTCGAGTTCCCGGCCTTCATCGCCTTCATGGTGATCCAGTTCTTTTGCGTGGGTCTGTTGTTCGGAAACCTGAACGCGCTGGCGCTGGAACCCATGGGCCATGTCGCGGGGATGGCGGCATCGGTCATGGGCGGGGTGTCGGCGATCGCGGCGGCGATCATCGCAACGCCCGTTGCACGCGCCTTCGACGGCACGCCCGTGCCGCTGACGATCGGTGCGCTGATCTGCGCCCTGACGGCGATGGGCTTCATGCTGGCCGCACGGCGGCTGTCGGCGCGCGACGCCTGAAACCGCGCTCAACCGGGGGCGTGTTCGCGGCGTAACGCATCGCGGTGCCGCGCCAACCAGAAGGCCGACAGCAAAAGCGGGCCGTTCTGCACCTCGCCGCTGTCCACCACTGCCATCAGGCGGTCAAAGGGGATGACATGGGTGCGAATATCCTCGGCCTCGCTCTCCAGCCCGCCAAGGCCGCCCTGCCCCGCTTCCAGATCGGCCAGCCCGACATAGGAATACAGGAATTCCGACACCGCGGCGGGCGATGGATAATACCCCGCGATCGGGAGAAGGGCACCCAGTTCGATGCCCGCTTCCTCGCGGGTTTCGCGCCGCAGGGCCTGTTCCGGGGTCTCGTGCGGGTCGATGCGCCCGGCGATGGGTTCCAGCGACCAGCAATTCGGCGCACCCCGCGTCATCGGGCCAAAGCGGAACTGTTCGATCACCAAGACGGTGTCGCGCACCGGGTCATAGGGCAGAACCGTCACCGCGTCCGACATCACGAACGCCGCGCGCTTGACCGAGGCGCTCATCGTCCCGTCGAAGCGGCGAAAGCGCAGATCGGCCTCATCAACGCCGAAAAAACGCACATAGGGCGCATCTCGCGCCGCGATCGTCACATCGCCGGGCGACGGTTGGCGGCGCAGCGTCGTCGGCGCCGGGTCGGCCTGCGCGCGCCAGCGGCTTGACACCCGCATCTCCAGCATCCGGTAGCGCGCGCGCACGGCCTCGGGCGGCGTGTGCGGCAACAGTGCCATCACCTCGCCCGCCGTTTCCACCGTCAGCGCGCCATGGGTCTTGACCCAGTCCGCCAGCGACCATTTCGGCCCCGGCCGCCACAGCGCGGCCTGCGGCAGATAGATCGCGGCCTCGACCGGGCCATCCGCGGTCTGCACCGTGATGCTGCTGGTGTCATAGCCAAAGGCCCGCTCATAGGCATCCAGCCGCGCCCGCGCCGCCGCATCAGGCCGGATCAAGAGGCCCAGCGCCTGCGCGCCGGGGCGTTCGGCAAACAAGGGAAAGCTTTGCACCACCCCGTCGGTGCCGACGGCATGGGCGATCGTGTGGTCAGCCAGCGTCGCGGCCACGCCAGACAGCGCATCGCTGCCCGAAACAGCGGCCAGAAGCGGCGGATGGCGCAGCGTGCCATAGAGAAAGAGGGGCGGCATATCGGACCTATTCGTGTTCGTCAGCGCGTTGTCCGGCGCCGTTCCAGCAACCAGAACAGAACGTGCAGCGCAATGCCGATCAGGACGGCCCCCGCACCCAGCAGCATCAGGAAATCGCGCTCAAGGCCAATGCGCAGGAAATCGACGAAATGGGCGAACATGTCGGCCACGGCCTCCATCGGTTCGCGATAGCGCATCCGGTAGCCCAGAACGAAGCCCTGTCGCACCGCAAAGAACGCGCTGGTCGCCACTGAGGCCACGACCACCGCCTGGATGCTGGCATAGATCGAATACCACAGCGCCCGTCCGATCTGCCCGCCCAGAAACACCCAGCCCGAAACGGCCGCGATTCCGGCGGTCAAGAACGTAAAGGTCGCGGTATCGGGCACCATCTCGTTGAGCAGGCGATAGGCGTCGGCGGCGATCCAGCCCAGAAGGCCAAGCGCTAGCGCGGCAAGCGGTCGGATCAGGGTGAACATCGCGCCTCCTTGAACCTGACGCCGGCCGCGCGGTCAGGCCGGGCGGCGCAGGGTGATCTGGGTCACGTCACAGATACCCGTGCGAAAACAGGCGGCGCAAGAGGTCAGATAGAATTCCCACATCCGCCGGAAGCGCGCATCATAGCCCAAGGCCTGCACCCGGTCCCATTGCGCCAGAAAGGTCTCGTGCCAGCGGCGCAGCGTCTGGCTGTAGCTGTCACCGAACTCGATCGAGCCTTGCGTATCCAGCCCGACCTGCGCGGCCTCCTGGCGAAATCGCGTGGGCGAGATCAGCATGCCGCCCGGAAAGATGTATTTCTGTATGAAATCCACGTTCGTTCGATACGTATCAAACCGCGATTCCGGCACCGTGATGACCTGGATCGTTGCCTGCCGCCCCGGTTTGAGCCGGGCGCGCACGGTGTTGAAATAGGAGGGCCAGTATTTCTCGCCCACGGCTTCGAACATCTCGATCGAGGCGATGCCGTCATATTCCCCGCGCTCGTCGCGGTAATCCTGCATCTTGATCTCAACGCGGTCCGACAGGCCCGCGCGGCGCATCCGCGCGACCGCGTAATCATGCTGCGCCTGGCTGATCGTCAGCCCGGTGACGCGCAGGCCGCGTTGCCCGGCCGCATATTCGGCAAACCCGCCCCATCCGCAGCCGATTTCCAGCACGTGATCGCCCGGCTTGACCCCCAGCGCATCGACAAGGGCTGCGTATTTCTGCTCTTGCGCGCGTTCAAGACTTTCCTGGCCCGTGCGAAACAGCGCCGAGGAATAGGTCATGCTGTCATCCAGCCACAGGCTGTAGAAATCGTTTCCCAGATCGTAATGATACGAGATGTTCTTGCGCGCCTGCCGCCGGGTGTTCGAATTCAGCCAATGGCGGATACGCTCGTATAGACGCACCAGCGCCATGCCGCCGAAACCGTCGTAAACCTCGGGGTTGTCCTGGGTCACGACATCCATGAAGGTTTGCAGATCGGGCGTTGACCACCAGCCTTCCAGATACGCGTCCGAAAAGCCCAGATCGCCCTCGCGGATCAGGCGGGCAAAGGCATCGGGGTTGTGGATATGCACCTCGGCCACCGGGCCGGGCTTTGCCCCCTCGGCGCGAAAGCGCCGGCCATCGGGCAGGACAAAGTCCATCCGCCCGTAATTCATCTTGCGGATCTGGGCAAAGACCTGTCGGAAATAGCGCGGCAGGGCGGTTTCGCCCTCGGTGCTGGTCAAGAAATGCATCGCTCCCCCGGTGGATGACTTCTGGTTCTTGTTTTGAAACGCGAGACTACCGGCGCCGGGTGCATTCGTAAAACGAAAAGCGCCGGCTTTCCAGCGCATTGGCGGCGACAAGCGCAGCAACGCTCAGGGCTTGTTGGCATGATAGGCCTCAAGCACGCGTGCGCGCCCGGCTTTCAGATCGACCAGCGGCGCCGGATAAGGTTGCGCGGGGTCCAGCCCCCATGCGCGCGGGACGCAGTCGAAATAGGACAGCGCGTCCGTGCCCGGCTTCGACGCCAGCTCGGCGATGAAGCGATGGCGGTATCGGGATTGCGGGTCGAATTTCTCGGCCTGGGTCGCGGGGTTGAAAATACGAAAATAGGGCGCGGCATCAGGGCCGGACCCGGCAACCCATTGCCAGCCCATCGCGTTCGACGCCGGATCCCAGTCGATCAGGCAGTCGGCGAACCAGTCCAGCCCCACTTTCCAGTGCGTCATCAGATGCTTGGTCAGGTAACTTGCGACGATCATCCGGGCGCGGTTGTGCATCGTGCCGGTCACATACATCTCGCGCAGACCGGCATCCACGAAGGGTTCGCCGGTCATCCCGCGCCGCCAGCGTTCGGCATCCGTATTGTCGTCGCGCCAGGGAAAATCTTCCCAGCCCTCGCGCCAGTTGTCCTTCAGGATCTGCGGCCAGTGGAACATCAGGTGATAGGCGAATTCGCGCCAGACCAGTTCCTTGCAGAAATGCTCGGCCCCCTTGTTGCCCGGTTCGGCCGACAAAAGCGCCTGCGCCGCCGACCACACCCGGCGCGGGCCGATCTCGCCATAGGTCAGGTTCTCGGACAGGCCTGATGTGGCCTCGCGCGCCGGCAGATCGCGCGCCGTGCGGTAGTCGGCGACCGCCGCCGACAGGAACCGCTCAAGCCGATCCTGGGCGGCCGCCTCGCCGATGCGGGCATGGCGGGCAAGAACCGGGGCGGCGCGCACCAGCCCGGCCGCCAGCGCCCAGTCGTCCAGCGCCTCTGAGCGGGGCCAGTGCGGCGGTGTCGCCAGCCGATCCGGTTCCGGGCAGGGTGTCGGCATGTCGCGGGCGCTGACGGCCTTCCAGAACGGCGTATAGACGCGATAGGGACCGCCCTGCCCGGTTTCCACCTGCCAGGGCTCGACCAGCAGGTGGCCGGGAAAGCTGCGCGCCTCGATCCCGTCCGCGCGCAGGGCCGATTTGACATCGCCGTCACGCGCGCGGGCCTGCGGGTCATAAAGCCGCGTCCACCAGACCGCGCCCGCGCCGGTTTCACGGACCAGTTCGCGCAGGACCGGCAGCGCCGGCCCGCGCCGCAAGATCAGCCGCGCCCCGTGCGATTGCAGCCGTTGCGAAAAACTGGAAAGGGCCTCGCCATAGCGCCAGCGCGCCGCCGCGCCGATGCCGAAAATCGCATCGTCGCCCACGAAAACCGGGATCATGGGCCGCCCGGTCCGGGCGGCCGCGTGCAGCATCGGGTTGTCATCCAGCCGCAGGTCGCGGCGAAACCAGAGGAGGATGGGCGTCATGGCGACCTGCAGGTTTGGAATGCGCCGCGAGCGGCGCCTACAGAACCCGATCTAGTGCGCCGATCACCTGGTCAAGCTCATCGGGGCTGGTGTAATGAACGAAACTCAGCCGCAAGACACCATGCACCGGGTCCGCCCCCTGCGCCGTGAGCGCGCGATCGGCATAGAAACTGCCGCCCCCCGCCATGATCCCCTGCGCGGCCAGCGCCTGCGCGATCTCAAGCCCCGGTCGGTCCGTCTGGATGGCCACGGTGGGTGCGCGGGTCTTTGCGTCGCGCGGCCCCAGGACGCGCAGTTCGTTGCGGTTGCCCAGATAGTCCAGCAGGGTTTGAAGCAAGCGGGTCTCATGCCCGCGCATCAAATCGTGCGCCAGGCCCGCGCGCCCGCGCGCATCCAGCGCCGCCCCGCCATGATGGGCGGCCAGCGCGTCGATGTAATCGGCCATCCCGGCCGAGGCCGCGATCTGCGCATGATCGGGCCCCGCCGGCGTGAAGCGTTTGTAAAGCGTGTCGGCGTTGAAATAATGCGCCTGGTTGGGCAGCGCGAACCCCAGCTCGCGCCGGATCACCATCAGACCCTGGTGCGGGCCATAGGTCTTGTAGGCCGAGAACAGATAGATGTCGGTGCCCAGTGCGCCGACATCGGGCAGCCCGTGCGGCGCATAGCTGACACCATCGACACAGGTGACCGCCCCAACGCCATGCGCCATGGCCACGATCTCGGCCACCGGGTTGAGTTCGGCCACGACGTTGGAACAATGCGGAAAGCAGACCAGCTTGACGCGCTCATCCAGAAGCGCCTGCAACCGATCGAGCGGCAGGTGCCCCGTGGACGGGTCGATCTTCCATTCGCGCAACTCGATCCCGCTATCAGCCAGCCGCCGCCAGGGGCCGGTATTGGCCTCATGGTCCTGGTCGGTGACGATGATCGCATCGCCCGGCTTCAGGTGCTGGCGAAAGGCCTGCGCCAAAACATAGGTGTTGGCCGTGGTCGAGGGGCCGAACGACAATTCATCGGTCTCGACGCCCATCATCGCGGCCAGGCGCGTGCGCGCCTCGTCCATCTCGTCGCCGGCCAGTTGCGAGGCGGCATACGGCCCGTAGGGCTGGACCTTTCGGCTGTGGTAATACCGTGTCAGCCGGTCGATCACCGGACGGCAGGTATAGCTGCCGCCCGCATTCTCGAAAAACGCCTGCCCTTGCAGCGACGGCTCGTCGAAGGCCGGAAACTGCGCGCGCACGAAATCAATGTCGAGTTGCATTCGAATCTCCCTTTTCGGGCGAGACGATACGCCGGGCGGGCGCGGCCTGAAAGAGTGGCCGGCGATTGACAGGGCGATCGCTGTCTGACATCCTAATGACAGACAAATGAAATGACGCATAATCAGGTCTTTGCATCCATGGGCGACAATTCATCCACAGGCCGGCCATCGGGGGCGCCGCACAGGCCGGACCGCGCGCGGTATATTGCCGACGTTCTGGAACACAACATCCTGACCGGGCATTACGGACCCGGCGACCGCCTGCCCTCCGAGGCCGATCTCTGCCGCCATTTCGAGGTCTCGCGCCCGACCCTGCGCGAAGCCCTGGGCCGGTTGTCGGCATTGGGGTTGCTGCACTCGCGGCGCGGGGCCGGTGGCGGCGCCTTCGTGACCCGGCCGAACGCGCGCGACCTGACGACGCGGATCGCCACGCAGATCGCGCTGGGCACGACCGGGGCCGACAGCGGCGCCGGGATGATCGAGGCGCGGTTGCAGATCTTGGCGGGTTGCGCCCGGCTGGCCGCGCTGCGCCGCGCGCCGATCGACGACCTGCGCGCCGAGATCGACCGCCAGTCGGATTTCGCCATCGACGATGCCGCCTTTCGCGCCGCGTGCCGGCGGTTCTATCACGCGGTCGCGCAAGGGGCCGACAACACCGTCATGACCGTGCTGGCCCAGGCGGTGATCGAGGCCGAGGCCGCGCAAGCAGGCGATACACCGCGCCCGACCCGGATGCGCGCGCGGATGCTGTCGTTCCATGTGCGCCTGGCCAATGCCATCGCGGCCGGGCGCCCGGCCGATGCCGACGCGGCGCTGGGCGAGCTTCTGGACTATGAGCTGCAATGCCTGGACGCGCCGCAGGGCGCGCCAGCCGGCGGCGCCGAGCCCACCTTCGAACGTCCGCCGCGCATGCGCGACCTGCGCCCGCCGCCGGTGCAACGGTTGACGCCCGAGAACGGCGCCAAGCCGTGACGGCGCGCGATCGCGCTTCAAGCCCTTGAGAACGCCCTGATACATCCCTATATTGGCTCTGTTCCCGGAAACGGGGACTATGGACATAAACGCGCCCGTAATACGCGGATCGGACCCGGGGGCGGTACCCGGCGGCTCCACCAAAAACCCCTCATTGGGGGAGATCGGGGCCGAAACAGGATCGACGAACGTCTAAAGGGGTTTGCTTTGTCCCGGTGAGCGACCACCGTTATCGGTGCATAAAGTACAGTTGCCAATGACAACCGTGCTCCGGTGGCCGTTGCTGCGTAAGCGGTAACCTACACCGAAACTCAAGCCCTGGCGCTTAGCCGCGTCAGGCGGGGTTCGCAGGCACCTGGCAACAGAAGCCTGCACTTTCCCCTCTCTTTCGACATGGACCGCCGGTGGCAACAGGGGCGGAAATTTCTTTCGGATTTCTTTCCGGCACTCCGCGCTCGTCTCTTTTCATCGCTGACGAAAAGCCTATGCTGGATGCGCAAGGACAGGGGAAAGGTGCCGATGGAGCGTGGAATCGACTATGGAAACCTGATGCACCAGGCCATGCGCAGCCTGATCCGCGAGGTGATGGCCAAAGTCGCCGAATCGGGGCTGCCGGGTGAGCATCACTTCTTCATCACACTCAATACCCACCATCCCGGCGTCGAGATGGCCGACTGGCTGCGCGCCCGCTATCCCGAGGAAATCACCATCGTCGTCCAGCACTGGTTCGACAACCTGGAGGTTGGCGAGGCCGGCTTCGCGATCACGCTGAATTTCGGCAACCAGCCCGAGCCGCTGTATGTGCCGTTTGACGCGATCACCACCTTTGTCGACCCGTCCGTCGAATTCGGGCTGAAGTTCGAAACCCATTCCGACGATGAGGACGACGACGAAGAGGCGCCGATGGAAGAGGCCGAGCCGGACCCGCCCAAGGCGGGCGAGGTCGTCAGCCTGGACAAGTTCCGCAAATAGGGTGCCGGGGTCAGGGGGCGTTGCCCCCTCTGGCCTGCGGCCATTCACCCCCAGCGTATTTTCGGCAAGATGAAACGGCCGACCACGATTGGCGGCCGCGACGGGAGGACAGGATGAGCAAGAGCGTGGCACGGGTGGCCCAGGCCTTGCAGGAGGCTGGACTGGCGGCCGAGATCGTCGAACCCGGCCCCAGCCGCACCGCCGAAGAGGCTGCGGCCGCCTGTGGCTGCGCCCTTGACCAGATCGTCAAATCGCTGATCTTTCAAGGCGCGAGCGGGCGGATCTATCTGTTCCTGACGGCGGGCGGAAACCGGCTGGACATGGCCCGCGCGGCCAGGGCCGCGGGCGAGGCGCTGATGCGCGCGGATGCCGAAACGGTGCGGCGCGAGACCGGGTTCGCCATCGGCGGCGTGGCGCCGCTGGGCCATCGGCAGAAGCCCGAGATCCTGGCCGACCCGAGATTGCTGGATTTCGAACGTGTCTGGGCCGCCGCCGGCACGCCGCGCCATGTCTTTGCTGCCGAACCCCGCGCGCTGCTGGCCGCCTGCGGCGCCCGCATGGCCGACTTCACGGCATGAGCCTGCCCGACCCCGCCCATGCGCCCGATCTGTACCGGGATCTGATCCTCAAGCGGTTCATCGCCTGGTGCGTGGACCTGGTGGTGACGCTGGTGCTGGTGGCCGCGATCGTGCTGCTGACGGCCTTCGTCGGGCTGTTCTTTCTGCCGATCCTGTGGATCGCGGTCTCGGTGACCTATCGCGCGGTGATGCTGGCCAATCATTCGGCCACGCTGGGCATGATGCTGGCCGCGATCCGGCTGCGCCATCTGAACGGGCACCGCCCCGATCCGATGACCTGCCTGTGGCATGCCGTCATCTTTTTGGCCAGCATGGCCAGCGTCGTCGGCCAGATCGCCTCGGTCGGGCTGATGCTGATCACACCCTACCGGCAGGGGCTGAACGATGTCGTCTTGGGAACGACGATGATCAACCGCTACCTCGAAGACCGTTAGTCACGAAAGCGTCAAACCGGACCCTTGGCAGCGCCGCGCGCCCTTGCTAGCGTGCGTGCCGATACCATGTTCAGACGGAATGCCCGTGCCGGGCCGCGTTTCAACACTGACAGGGGCTTTTCACCGTCATGCGCCATACGCTTCCGATCGCGCCGCAGTTCTATGTCACGGCGCCACAACCCTGCCCCTACCTGCCCGGTCAGAGCGAGCGCAAGCTGTTCACCTCGCTGGCAGGGGACGGGGCGCGCGCGTTGAATGACACGTTGTCGAAACAGGGGTTTCGCCGCTCGCAGAACGTCCTCTATCGGCCCGCCTGTTCAGATTGCGCGGCCTGTCTGTCGGCGCGCATCCGGGTGGCCGATCACGCGCCCTCGCGCAGTCAGCGCAAGGTGATCCGGCGCAATGCCGGCCTCAAGCGCGAGGCCACGAGCCCCTGGGCCACCGAGGAACAGTACGACCTGTTTCGCCGCTACCTGGATGCCCGGCACGCCGATGGCGGAATGGCCGATATGGACATCTTCGAATTCGCCGCGATGATCGAGGAAACGCCGATCCGGTCACGCGTGATCGAATACAGCGAAAGCCTCGCACCCGAGGAAGACGGCACCGGACGCGGGGCGCGCCGGCTGGTCGCGGTCTGCCTGACCGATGTCCTGGATGACGGCTTGAGCCTGGTCTATTCCTTCTTCGAGCCGGGGCGCACGGGCGACAGCCTGGGTACCTACATGATCCTTGATCACGTCGAGCTGGCGCGCGAGGTCGGTTTGCCCTATGTCTATCTGGGCTATTGGGTGCCGGGCAGCGACAAGATGGCCTACAAGGCCCGTTTTGGCGCGCTGGAGGTCTTTCAGGATGGCGTTTGGCGCGAGCTGGGCGATGCCGCAAGCTATGGCGAGGCGCCCCATCCGCTGGCGGTGCGCCCGATCACCGAACAGGTCGCGGCGATCACCCTGCCCGCGGCCAAACCGGCCCCCGGAAAGCCGGGATGATTTGCACTTGCTGCGCCAGCTTGTCGCATCACGCAATTTTATGTCTTATTTTGCCGGTGATCGCGCAAAAACCGGCCGCTTGCCCGTTGACGCTCTGACATGCAGGGCCTAGTGTCGCCGCGAGACAAGGAGTAAGGACGCATGAGCTTGGTAATCGTAGGCGTGGGGGTCGGACACCGGATGGCATGAGCCAGCGACCGGACGACCCCCTGACACCCCCCGCGCGGGGGTTTTTTGTTGCCCGCCCGCCGCACATGCGGCAAAGGCTGGCCACGGCACAGTGAAGGCGAGAGACTCGGAGAAGATCATGTCCCAGCAGATGACCGGCGCAAAGATGGTTGTTCAGGCCCTCAAGGAACAGGGCGTCGAAGTCGTGTTCGGCTATCCCGGCGGGGCCGTGCTGCCGATCTATGACGAGATTTTTCAGCAAAACGAGATCCGCCATATCCTCGTGCGCCACGAACAGGGCGCGGCCCATGCCGCCGAGGGCTATGCCCGCGCGACCGGCAAGCCGGGTGTGGTGCTGGTGACATCGGGACCAGGCGCGACCAACGCCGTCACCGGCATCACCGATGCGTTGATGGATTCGATCCCGCTGGTCGTTTTGTCGGGCCAGGTGCCGACCTTCCTGATCGGCAACGACGCGTTTCAGGAGGCCGATACCGTCGGCATCACCCGCCCCTGCACCAAGCACAACTGGCTGGTCAAGGACCCCAACAAGCTGGCCGAGACCATCCACCAGGCGTTCCATGTCGCCACCTCGGGGCGGCCGGGGCCGGTGCTGGTGGATATCCCCAAGGATGTGCAGTTCGCCACCGGCACCTATCTGCCGCCGAAAAAGGCGCGCACCGATCATTATGCCCCGCGCGTGAAAGGCGATATCGAGGCGATCACCGCGCTGGTCGAGATGATGGAAACCGCCGAGCGGCCGGTGCTGTATACCGGTGGCGGGGTGATCAATTCGGGCCCCGGCGCCAGCCAGTTGCTGTGCGAACTGGCCGAGGCCACGGGTTTTCCCGTCACCTCGACCCTGATGGGGCTGGGCGCCTATCCGGCCAGCGGCAGGAACTGGATCGGCATGCTGGGGATGCACGGCACCTATGAGGCCAACATGACCATGCACGATTGCGATCTGATGATCGCCGTCGGCGCGCGGTTCGACGACCGCATCACGGGGCGGGTGAATGCGTTTTCACCGAACTCGCGCAAGGCGCATATCGACATCGACCCCTCGTCGATCAACAAGGTGATCCGGGTGGATGTGCCCATCGTCGGCGATGTCGGCCATGTGCTTGAAGATCTTCTCAAGATCTGGAAATCGCGCGGCCGCAAGTCCAACCGCGAAGGGATCGAAAGCTGGTGGAAACGGATCGCCGAATGGCGCGCGATCGACTGCCTTTCCTTCAAGCCCTCCAAGGATACGATCAAGCCGCAGCACGCCTTGCAACGGCTTGAGGCGCTGACCCGCGACATGGATCGCTATATCACCACCGAGGTTGGCCAGCACCAGATGTGGGCCGCGCAATTTCTGGGGTTCGATGCGCCCAACCGCTGGATGACATCGGGCGGGCTGGGCACGATGGGATACGGCCTGCCGGCCAGTATCGGCGTGCAGATCGCCCATCCCGACGCGCTGGTGATCAACGTCGCCGGCGAGGCGTCGTGGCTGATGAACATGCAGGAGATGGGCACGGCGGTGCAATACCGCGCGCCGGTCAAGCAATTCATCCTCAACAACGAGCGTCTGGGCATGGTGCGCCAGTGGCAGGAACTGCTGCACGGCGAGCGGTATTCGCATTCCTGGTCCGAGGCGCTGCCCGATTTCGTCAAGCTCGCCGAGGCCTTTGGCTGCAAGGGGATCAAATGCGACCACCCCGACGACCTGGACGAGGCGATCAGGGAAATGCTGGCCTATGACGGCCCCGTGATCTTTGACTGCCTGGTAGAAAAGCATGAAAACTGCTTTCCGATGATCCCGTCGGGCAATGCGCACAACCAGATGATTCTGGGTGAGGCCGAAACGCAGGGCGTAATCGGCCAGTCCGGCGCGGTGCTGGTATAAGGAGCGAGAATCATGTCCCCCCTCAAGATCCAGCAAGGCTCGTCCAAACATTCGGCCTATGACCTGCGCGACCCCTATTCCGAAGTTCTGGAAACCCATACCCTGGCCGTCCTGGTCGATAACGAGCCGGGCGTTCTGGCGCGGGTGATCGGCCTTTTCTCGGGCCGGGGCTACAATATCGACAGCCTGACCGTGGCCGAAACCGACCATCAGGGGCATCGCTCGCGCATCACCGTGGTCACGACCGGCACGCCGCAGGTGATCGACCAGATCAAGGCGCAACTGGGCCGGATCGTTCCGGTGCACACCGTCAACGACCTGACGGTCGAGGGGCCGTCGGTCCAGCGCGAACTGGCGCTGCTGAAGGTCACGGGCAAGGGCGATGCCCGGATCGAGGCGCTGCGCCTGGCCGAGATCTTTCGCGCCAATGTCGTCGATTCCACGCTGGAAAGCTTTGTCTTCGAGATGACGGGCGCGCCGGACAAGATCGACGCCTTTGCCGATCTCATGCGCCCGCTGGGGCTGATCGAGATCGCGCGCACCGGCGTTGCCGCGCTGGCGCGCGGGGTCTGAACAAAGCGCCCGTCCGGATTGCGCGGCGGTCTGAAAGGCGCTATGCCCGCCGCGCCAGATCCGCGCAAGGAGCCTTCGATGATCCCCGCCAGCTATCCCGACCGCGCCACCGTCGCCCGCCTGACCGCGCGGATGCTACTGGATATCGAGGCCGTTCATTTCAACGCGACCGAGCCCTTCACCTTTGCCTCGGGGCTCAAGGCGCCGACCTATATCGACTGCCGAAAGCTGATCAGCTATCCCCGTATCCGCGCCACGCTGATGGATTTCCTGACCTGTCGCGTGTTCGAGGATGCCGGGTTCGAGGCCTTCGACAATGTCGCCGGTGGCGAGACCGCGGGCATCCCCTTTGCCGCGCTGGTCGCCGAGCGCATGGCCCTGCCCATGAGCTATGTGCGCAAGAAGCCCAAGGGCTATGGCCGCAACGCCCGGATCGAGGGGGCGATGACCCCCGGCCAGCGCGTCCTGCTGGTCGAGGATCTGACGACCGATGGCGGCTCCAAGCTCAGTTTCGTGGAGGCGATCCGCGACACCGGCGCGACCTGCGCGCATACCGCCGTGATCTTCTATTACGGCATCTTCCCCGAGACCGAGCCGCGCCTGGCCGAACACGGCGTCGCGCTGCATTATCTGTGCACCTGGTGGGACGTTCTGGCCGAGGCAAGGCGCGGCGGCGATTTCGACGGGGCGACGCTGGATTCGGTCGAAGGCTTCCTGCGGGCGCCACACGACTGGCAGGCACCGGCGTAAATTTGTAAGACATATTTTTCGGCAAGGTGACATTGTCATCGCGCCAGATATGGGAAGATTTTTTCGCCCGTCCGCGATATATTGACAGGATAGGGTTATCCGCAGGTTATCCCCAAGGTTACCCAGATTGCGCCACCGGCGTGGATTTGGCATTACCGAGTCGACACTGGGGCGCCCGGCAGACCGCGCCCGCTGCGCCAGACGTGGTGCCGGATAATGCCTGACATTCAAGCCGCCCGCACGGCCAACCGAACCGACCAGAGGATCGACGTGTAAATGACGGAAATCGCTGCACTTCGAACCAACACCCCCGCCCAGGCCGAGCCCGAGGCCCTGCCCCATAACGTCGAGGCCGAGCAGCAGTTGCTGGGCGCGATCCTGACCAATAACGACATCTATGATCGCGTCTCGTCACTGGTCCGCGCCGAGCATTTCTTCGATCCGGTGCATCAGCGAATCTTCGAGATCGCCGCCGCCCGCATCCAGAAGAACGCGCTGGCCTCGCCGGTCACCCTCAAGGCATTCATGGAAGACGATGCCGGGCTCAAGGAACTTGGTGGCCCGGCCTATCTGGCGCGGCTGGCGGGCGCGGCCATCTCATCCTATGCCGCACGCGATTATGCGCAGATGATCTATGATCTGGCGGTCCGGCGCGACCTGATCCAGCTTGGCCGCGACATTGCCGCGCGCGCCGGGCAGGTCGATGTCGACAGCGAGCCGCGCGAACAGATCACCGAGGCCGAACAACGCCTGTACCAGCTTGGCGAACAGGGTGTCGCCGAGCGCGGCTTCCAATCGTTCCTCAAGGCCGTGACCGAGGCCGTGAATGTCGCCAACGCCGCCTATCAGCGCGATGGGGGGCTGGCCGGTATCTCGACCGGGCTGATCGATCTGGACAAGAAGCTGGGCGGGCTGCACCCGTCCGACCTGATCATCCTTGCCGGGCGACCGTCGATGGGCAAGACCTCGCTGGCCACCAACATTGCCTTCAACATCGCCAAGGCCCACAAGCGCGGCATCCGTCACGACGGCACCGAAGGATCGGTCAACGGCGGGGTGGTCGGGTTCTATTCGCTGGAAATGTCGGCCGAACAGCTGGCCGCGCGCATCCTGTCCGAAGCCTCGGAAGTGCCGTCCGAACAGATCCGGCGCGGCGACATGACCGAGGCCGAGTTCCGCCGCTTTGTCGAGGCCGCAAAGGCGCTGGAATCCTGCTCGCTCTATATCGACGACACACCTGCCCTGCCGATCAGCCAGGTCGCTGCCCGTGCCCGCAGGCTCAAGCGCACGCACGGGCTGGACGTGCTGATGGTGGACTATCTTCAGCTTCTGAAGGGGTCGAGCCGGGAAAACCGCGTGCAGGAGGTCAGCGAGATCACCCAGGGCCTGAAGGCCATCGCCAAGGAGCTGAACATCCCGGTGATCGCGCTGTCGCAGCTGTCGCGCCAGGTCGAATCGCGCGACGACAAGCGCCCGCAACTGTCGGATCTGCGCGAGTCGGGCTCGATCGAGCAGGATGCCGATGTGGTGATGTTCGTCTATCGCGACGAATACTACCGCGAGCGTGAAAAACCGGGCGACCATGACCTTGAGGCCATGGCGAAATGGCAGGACATCATGGAAAAGGTCCATGGCAAGGCCGAAGTCATCATCGGCAAGCAGCGCCATGGCCCGATCGGCACGATCGAGCTCAGCTTCGAAGGGCGCTTTACCCGGTTCGGAAACCTTGTCCAGCCGTGGCAACAGGGCGGCGAGGGGCTTTGACCCGCTTCGCGGAATGCAGGGGCCGTCGCGCCCCTGCCCCGGCTCACTGCATGCGCAACGCGCCGTCAAGGCGCACGCATTCAGCGTTCAGATAAGCCGATTCGACCATGAACCGCGCAAGACGGGCATATTCCTCGGGCCGGCCCAGTCGCTTGGGAAAGGGGACATCGGCGGCCAGTTGTTCGCGCGCCTCGTCGGGCAGGCCCATCAGCATCGGCGTCAGAAACAGGCCCGGCGCGATCGTGTTCACGCGAATGCCCATTGGCGCCAGATCGCGCGCGACCGGCAGCGCCATGCCGACGACCCCGGCCTTGGACGAACCATAGGCCGCCTGCCCCTTTTGCCCGTCAAAGCCCGCGATGGACGCGGTGTTGACGATCACGCCGCGCTCGCCCTCGTCGTTGGGCACGTTCTGCGCCATCACCTCGGACACCAGCCGTATGCAGTTGAACGTGCCCACAAGGTTCACGTCGATCACCTTGCGATAGACATCCAGCGGATGGGCGCCATCGCGGCCCAGGGTCTTGATCGCCACCGCGACGCCCGCGCAGTTGACCAGCGCGTTGATCTTGCCCATTGCGTCATGCGCGGCGGCGATCCCGGCCTTGACCGAGGCTTCGTCGCTGACATCGACCTCGGCGAACACGCCGCCCAGTTCTTCGGCCAACGCCGCGCCCGCCTTGGCCTCGCGATCAAAGATGGCGACGGTCGCGCCGGCCGCGGCAAAGGCGCGCGCGGTCGCCGCACCCAGCCCCGATGCCCCGCCGGTGATGATCGCTGCGGTTTCCTGCATGTTCATCAGATTGTCCTCCCTTAGGTTCGTCGGCCTGAGCCGGAATTGAACACATGTTCATTCCTTGCCCAGAACCTCGTTCCAAGTCCAGCGTCCAACGGCCGTGACGCTGGGGCACAATCTTTTGACGAAGGGCTGGAGCGGGTAGCGGGAATCGAACCCGCACCATCAGCTTGGAAGGCTGAGGCGCTACCATTACACCATACCCGCCCAGTGCCCCTGAGATAGCGATTCGACCGCCCGAGGGCAAGAGGGCCAGGCCACGCCGGGTCAGGTTTCCAGCATTGCCCAGGGCTGATCGGGGTCCGGCAACGGGATCGAATCGAGCAGTTCGCGCGTGTATGCGGCCTGCGGTGCGTCGAACAGCGCCTGCGTCGGGCGGTGTTCGACGATACGGCCCTGATGCAGCACCATGACCTGCGAGCACAGCCGGCGGATCACGCTCAGATCGTGGCTGATGAAGGCCAGCGTCAGGCCCAACTCGCGCACCAGGTCGTCCAGCAGTTTCAGCACCTGTGCCTGGCTCGACACATCCAGCCCCGAGACGATTTCATCGGCCAGGATGAACTCGGGCTCCATGGCAATCGCGCGGGCGATGCCCACGCGCTGGCGCTGCCCGCCCGACAGCTCATGCGGGTAACGGCCGCGAAAGGCGCGCGGCAGGCCGACATGATCCAGCGCCCGATCGACACGCCGCGACGTGTCATCGAACCCTTGCAGTTTCAGCGGCGCGGCGATGATCGCGGCCACGGTGCGGCGCGGATTGAGCGAGGACATCGGATCCTGAAAGATCATCTGAAAGCGCCGGCGCAGCGGGCGCAGCGCGGCCTCGTCCAGATGGGTGATGTCCTGCCCGTCGAACAGCACCTGCCCGCGCGTGGGCTCCAGCAGGCGGACCAGCACGCGACCCAGCGTCGATTTTCCCGAGCCCGAACCGCCGACGATCCCCAGCACCTCGCCCGAGGCGATGGTGAAATTCAGCCCGTGCAAAATGTCGATGCGCGGGGCCGATCCAAGCAACGGCTTGTGCACCATATCGGGCAGCGACAGGTGCAGATCGGTGACGGTATACAGGTCAGCCATGGCGCCACCCCCTGTCGGCTTGTGCGACCTCCTCGGTCACGGCGGCGATCACCGATTCGGGCACCGGGTTCAGCCCGGCCATGGGGTCGGTGTATTGCGGCGTCGCCGCCAGAAGCGCGCGCGAATAGGGATGCTGCGGCGCGCGGAAGAAATCGCGTACGCCGGTCTGTTCCAGCACCAGCCCGCCATAGAGAACCGACAGGCTGGAACAGACCTTGGACACCACCCCCAGGTCATGCGTGACGAACAAGAGCGCCGTTCCATGGCGGGCCTGCATCTGCGCGATCAGGCGCAGGATCTGTTTTTGCACCGTCACATCCAGCGCGGTCGTGGGCTCATCAGCTACGATCAGCCGTGGCTCGGCGGCAAAGGCGGAGGCGATGAGAACCCGCTGGCGCATGCCCCCGGACAATTCATGCGGATAGCTGTGCATCACGCGCGCTGGGTCCGGGATATGGACCTCGCCCAGCAGTTCCAGCGCGCGCGACTCGGCATCGGCGCGGGTCCATCCCAGTATGTCCACCAGCCGATCCGTGATCTGGCGTCCAATTCGGCGCGACGGATTCAACGCCGTCAGCGGGTCTTGCGGGATCAGCGCGGCCGTGGCGCCGACCTTGCGGCGGCGTTCGGCGGGTTTCAGGCGCAGGAGGTCCACGCCATCGAGCCAGATCTCACCGGCGACCACCTCGACCGAGTGGGGCAGGATACCCAGCACCGCCTTGCCGATCATCGACTTGCCGGCGCCGGATTCGCCCACCAGCCCGCGGACCTCGCCAACCGCGACATCCAGCGAGACCGCGCGCAGCAGCCGTGGCCCGCCTTTCAGCGCAACCGACAGGTTCCGAATGGACAAGAACGCGCTCATCGCAGCACCGGATCGAAGCGGTCCTTGAGCCCCTCGCCCAACTGGCTGAAGGACAGGACGGTCAGAAACAAGGTGATCAGCGGAAAGACCAGCACCCACCAGGCGCGATGGACCGATGCGCGCCCTTCGGCGATCATGCCGCCCCAGGTCGGCGAATCGGTCGAGACCGACAGGTTCACGAAACCCAGAATTGCCTCGACGATCACGGCGATCCCCATTTCAAGTGTCAGCAATGCCACGATCGTGGGCAGGACATTGGGCAGGATCTCGGTCAGCATGGTGCCCAGCCGCCGTTGCCCGGCCACCTGCGCCGAGGCGACATAGTCCATCGCGCCCTGGCTCATGGCCTCGGCGCGCACGACACGCGCAAACCGCGTCCAGTCGATGACGATGATCGCCACCACGACCGAGGTCAGGCCGGTGCCCATCACCGCGATCAGCAGGATCGCGAACAGAACCGGCGGAAACGCCATCCAGATATCGACCATGCGCGAGATGACCAGATCGGCCCAGCCGCGAAAATAGCCCGCGATCAGCCCCAGCGTGGCCCCGATCAGGGCCGTGGCGGTGCCCGCGATCAGTGCCACGATCAGCGCCACGCGCGCGCCGTGCATGATTCGGCTCAGCACGTCCCGCCCCAAGCTGTCGGTGCCCAGCCAGTAGCCGGGCTCGGCCCCGTCCATCCAGAACGGTGGCAGCCGGCTGGTGAACAGATCCTGCATCAACGGATCGTGCGGCGCGATCCATGGCGCCAGAATCGCCGCCAGGGCCAGCAGCAGCAACCAGCCGCCCGACAGCCACAGCCGCAGACCCAGGCGGCGCTTGATCATTCCGCGTGCATCAAGCATGGCGAAGCCTCGGGTTCAGCACGGCATAGAGCATGTCGACCAGCAGGTTCACCACGGTGAACAGCAACGCGAACAGGATCACGATGCCCTGGATCAGGGGCAGGTCGCGGTTGATCACCGCGTCGATGGCCATGTTGCCCAGCCCCTCGTAGGAAAAAAGCCGTTCGATGATGACGGTGCCGCCGATCAGAAAGGTGAACTGCACCCCGATCAGCGTCAGCGTGGGCAGCACCGCGTTCGGCAACGCCTCGCGGATGATGACATGGTTCTCGCCATAGCCCTTGGTGCGCGACAGCGTGACGTAATCCAGATGCATGGTTTCCTTGAGACTTTGTTTCAGCAACTGGCCGATGATCGCCGCCAGCGGAATCGCCAGCGCCAATGCGGGCATGAACATGTGGCTGACCAGATCCAGCCACAGGTCGAAGCGCAGCCGGAACACGCTTTCGAACAGGTAGAACGAGGTGCTGAACTCGGATGTCAGGTTCGGCGAAATCCGGCCCGAGATGTGAAAGACCGGCCACAAGACGCCAAACAGCAGGATCAGCACCAGCCCCCACAGAAAATCGGGCACCGACAGGGCCATGCCGTTGGTGACGTCGATCGCGCCCTCGGTCCGGGTGCCGCGCAGCCGGGTGCCGGTCAGGGCCAGAAATCCGCCGATGACCATAGCGATCACCAACGCCATGATCGACAGTTCCAGGGTCGCGGGCAGGCGGCGCAGCACAAGGTTCAGCACCGGCTGCCGGGTCTGGATCGAGGTGCCGAAATCGCCCTGCACCACCCCTGACAGCCAGATGAAATACTGCTCGGCAATCGAACGGTCCAACCCGTAGATCCTGCGCAGACGGTCGATATCGTCATCGGTTGCGCCGGGGGGCAGCATCATGGCGATGGGGTCGCCGGGCACCACGCGGATGGTCACGAACACGATCACCGAGACACCCAGAAGTGTCACCAACGTGGTCAGAAGGCGCAAAAGAACTCGTCGCAGGATCATGGGCTCATTTCCGCCCCGGCCATGGCAGGCACGGCCGGGGCCAGGCGCGTCAGGCGCGGGTCATCAGATGCGGCAACAGCGCGCCCGAGGCATGGGGCGTCACCTTCACGCCCGAGGCATGAACGATGGGCTGCACATACTGGAAAAGCGGCAGCACATAGGCATTCTCGGCGATATAGCGATCCACCTCTTTCCAGCCCTCGATGCGGGCTTCCTCGTCGGACTCGGCCCACAGCGGCGCGATCTTCTCGACCAGGTCTTCGCTGTCCCAGACCGAATGCGGCGATGGACCGAACATTGCGAAGCCGGTCGAGGTCGTCGGATCGCCGACCGAGTTGCCCCAGTTGTAGAACGCCGCCGGCGCCAGGTCGTCAGCCGCGCGCAGCTCGAAATGGCGCGCCACTTCGTAGACCTCGATCTCGGCCTCGATCCCGACCCGGCGCCACATGCCGACGATGGCCTGGATCATCTCATAGTCCTTGGGCTTGAAGCCGCGCGTGGTCTGGATGGTGAACCGCACCGGCTCGTCGGTCGAATAGCCCGACTCGGCCAGCAGCTCGCGCGCGAGATCGGGGTCATATTCGACCTCGATCGACGGATCATAGGCCAGATATTCGGGCGTCTGCATGGTGTGGATCGGCACGCCGTAGCCTTCCAGCAGGCGGTCGATGATCAATTGCTTGTCGATGGCGTGGACGGCGGCCTTGCGCACGTTGTCGTCCAGCATCACATCGATGTCGTTGAAGAAGATCATCGCGATATCCGACACCGGCGCATGCGTGCCCGACAGACCGTCGCGCGCACGCAGGCGGTCGTACTCTTCGTAGGGCACTTCCAGCGTGACATGGCTGCCGCCCGATTCGACCTCGGCCACGCGGCTGGTTGCATCGGTCACGAAACGGATGGTGACGGTCTCGAACTCGGGGACGCCGTTCCAGTAATCGGGGTTCGCCTTGAGCTGGACAAAGGCGTTGCGCTCGTATTGTTCGACCATGTAGGGGCCGGTGCCGATCGGCGCCTCTTCGAACCCGTCGGCGCCGACGCGCTCATAGTAATCCTTTGGCAGGACATAGCCGGTCAGGAAATACATCCACTTGAAGATCGTCGGATCGAACTGCGCGACATCGGCGATCACGCGGTTGCCCTCGACCCGGTGGTTGGTCAGGGTGCCCCAGACGAACTGGATGGGATTGCCGGTTTCCTCGCGCGCGGCGCGTTCCAGCGACCAGCGCACGTCCTCGGCCGTGAAGTCCGATCCGTCATGCCATTTCACGCCTTCGCGGACATCCATCCAGACCTGCGTGCGATCCTCGTTCCAGCCCCAGTCGGTCAGCAGGCCCGGCGCGGGCGACAGGTCGGGTTTTTGCAGGATGAACTGGTCGAACACCGACTGATAGAGCCCCTGAATGGTCGGGTTCACCGCCGAGGGGCCCACCGTGGGATCCCAGCTGGGCAGGTTGACGTTATAGGCGATCACCAGCTCGTCGATGGACTGGGCCAGCACCGGCTTGACAAAAGTCAGCGCGACCGAGGCCGCGGACATCTGCAAAAGGCTTCTGCGTGACAGTTTCATGGTCGTCTCCCGGTTGGTTGGTCGTTTTTTTTCAGTTGCCCGCCAGCTTGCGCGCCAGCAGATAGCCCGGCCCCGCCCCCGTGCCGCCGCCCGGCCAGACGGCGGCGCCGCTCAGGTGCAGCCGGTCGATCGGCGTGCGGCCATCGGCATGCCCGCGCGCGGGGCGAAACAGGAAATGCTGCGCCAGATGATGACTGCCGCAGACCTGGTCGCCACCGACAAGATTGGGGTTCTGGGCCTCAAGGTCCGTGGGGGCGACGATGCGCTGCCCAAGAATCCTGGCCCGCGTGCCGGGGGCATAGCGGTCCAGAATATCCAGCGCGCGGTCAGCCATGGGCTGTGCCGCTTCACCCCAGTCGGTCGCCGCGATCGTGCCCGCGGCATCGCCGCGGATGGTGCCGGGCACCATGCGGACCTGCATCCACAGCACATGCTTGCCCTCGGGGGCGCGCGACGGGTCGAAAACGGTGGGCTGGCCCACCACCACCACGGGCTCATCGGGCAAAAGCCCGGCGCGGGCCTGCTGATAAGTGCGCGCCATCTGGTCCAGCGACGGGGCCAGATGCACATAGGCAAAGGTCTTCAGCGCATCGCCCGCCGCCCAGTCGGGCAATCCGTCAAGCGCGAGATGGATCATCATCGTGCCCGGCGCGTGTTCGAACGTGTTCATCGCGCGGTCGAACCCGCAATCGCCGGTGCCGCCGGTCAGCCGCACCAGCGCCGAAGGGGCGACATTGGCGATGACCGCCTTGCGCGCCATGATCTGCCGGCCATCGGCCAGTTCCACCCCCTGCGCCTTGCCGCCGTCATGCAGGATGCGCGAAACCGGCGCGTTGCATGTCACCGTCCCGCCGCGTGCGGTCAGTTCGGCCTGCATGGCGCGGATGATCGTGTCGGCCCCGCCCTTGCCGATCACCATGCCGAAGGATTGGCCCGCCATCGCCTCAAGATACGGAAACAGCGCGCCGCCGGCCACGTCGGGGGCAAAATCCAGATGCATTCCCCATGCCCCCAGCATCGCCTTCAGGTGCGGCGATTCGAAGGTCTGGTCCAGCCAGGCGCGCGGCGACTGCACCAGAAACCGGCCCAGATCCAGGGCGCCACCGATGCCGCGCTTGCGCCACAGACGAAAAAGGAAACCGGCCAATGCATGATTACGCATGGGATTGCCGAGGAGTGCGAAAATCTGCTCGGCCTGCGCGGGAAAATCGGCCAGCAGCCGTCCCCAGGTCTCGGCATCCGCGTCGGAAAAGGCGCGAATGCGGTCGGACGTGACAGCGGCGTCGCTGCTGACACCCAGCCAGCGGCCATCAGGAAAGGCGCTGGCAAAGGGCTTGTCCACCGGCACGAACTCCAGCCCGCGCCCGGTCAGTGATTTGCCATATTGCTTGAAAAACGCGGAACCGGCGAAAAGCGACAGGTTCATCGCGGCCCAGTCATGCCGGAATCCCGGCTGCGTATATTCACCCGCGCGCACCGCGCCGCCGGCCTCTTCGGCCTGTTCGACCACCGATACGGACCAGCCCTTTGCCGCCAGATGAATCGCACAGGCGAGGCTGTTGTGCCCCGCGCCCACGAACACCGCATCGACGACTTGTGTCATTCTTCGCGTCTCCCTGTTGAAAAAATTACTTGCATATACATTCAATTATGTCCAGCATAATTTCAGGCTCAAAATGTTTCTTCGGGCGACGCCCGTGAAACCGGCTCACGCAACAAAGGGAGACTTGCGATGACTTCAGCCCAGACCCTTCAGTCGCTTGGCGCGGCGCTTCTGTCCGGCGAGATCGAGGTGGTGGATTGCTCCGGCACCCTCGGCCCGGATACGCCGATCCTGCAACTTCCGCCCGACTTTGCCAAGAACTCGCCGAAGGTCGAGATTCACAAGATTTCGGAATACGACGAGGATGGCCCGTTCTTTGCCTGGAACTGGATGGTCCTGGGCGAGCACAGCGGCACCCATTTCGACGCCCCGCACCACTGGGTGACCGGCAAGGATTATCCCGACGGCTATACCGACACGCTCAAGATCCAGCGCATCGTCGCCCCGGTCAACGTGATCGACTGCTCGAAAGAGGCCGAAAAGGACCACGATTTCCTGCTTACGCCCGAGCATATCAAGGCCTGGGAGGCCGAGCACGGCGAGATCGGCAAGGGCGAATGGGTCGTCATGCGCACCGACTGGGACAAGCGCGCCCATGACGAGGCGCTGTTCCTGAACACCGACGAGAACGGCCCACATTCGCCCGGACCGACGCCCGAGGCGGTGGAATACCTGCTGTCCAAGGGGATCGTCGGCTGGGGCACGCAGTGCATCGGCACCGATGCGGGCGCCGCCGGCGGCATGAACCCGCCTTTCCCGGCGCATAACTTCCTGCATCGCGACAACTGCTTTGGCCTGGCCTCGCTGGCCAATCTGGACAAGCTGCCCGCCAAGGGCGCGATCCTGATCGCGGCGCCGCTGAAGATCGTGAACGGAACCGGCTCGCCGATTCGCGCGCTGGCCCTGGTCCCGAAGGGCTGAACCGATGGCGGCGGTCGATCACATCATCATCGGGTCGGGCATCAACGCGCTGGTCGCGGCGGCGATGCTGTCGCGCAAGGGCAAGCGGGTGCTGGTCCTGGAACGCGAATCGGTCCCCGGCGGCTGCATGCGGACCGAGGAATGCACCCTGCCCGGTTTCCGCCACGATGTGATGGCCGCCACTTTCGTCCTGTTCTTGACGTCTCCGGCCCATGCCGAACTGGCCGAAGACCTGGGCCGGCACGGGTTTGAACTGTGCCACACCGCCCATCCGACGGCGGTGTTGCGCCCTGACGGGTCGGCGCTGGTTCTGGCCACCGATCGCGCGGCGAATGTCGCGCGGTTCAATGCGCTGACGGCGGGCGACGGCGATCGCCATGCCGCCGATGTCGGCACGATCGAAGCCGACGCACCGTTCCTGTTTGGTCTTCTGGGCGGCAAGCTGTGGTCGTGGCCAACCCTGAAAATGATCATCGGCCAGGCCCGAAAGCGCGGTTTGCAGGGGCTGGCCGCGTGGTTCGGCACCGCCCTGACCCCGGCGCGCGGCTGGCTGGAGACCACCTATCAATCGCCGCTGGTGCAGGCCCTTTGGGCGCCGTGGGTGTTGCATACGGGCCTGACGCCCGAATCCACCTATTCCGGCCAGATGGGCAAGGTCATCGCCTTTGCCCTCGAAGCTGCCGGTGCCCCGGTGGTCAAGGGCGGCGCGGGCGCGGCCGTCGATGCCTTTGTCGGCCTGATCCGCGAAAAGGGCGGCGTCGTGCGTACCGGCGCCGATGTCGAGCGCATCCTGGCGCGCAACGGCACGGTGACGGGCGTGCGCCTGACGACGGGCGAGGAAATCGCGGCCCGGTCGGTTCTGGCCTCGGTCGCGCCCGGCCAGCTGTATGGGCGCCTGCTGCAAGACCTGCACCTGCCCGAGGACAAGGCGGCGGCGCAATCCTTCCGCCACGGCCGTGGCAACTTCCAGCTTCATTTCGCGCTCGATCGCGCCCCCGAATGGCACACCGAGGGGCTGGACGATGTCGCGCTGATCCATCTGGCCGACGGCATCGACAGCGTGTCGAAATCCGCCAACGAAGCCGAGCGCGGCCTGTTCCCCGAAACCCCCACGATCTGCGTGGGCCAGCCCCACCGGCTGGATCCGACGCGCGCGCCTGATGGCAAGGCGGTGCTGTGGTTGCAGATCCCCGACGCACCGCGCGCGATCAAGGGCGATGCCGCCGGCCAGATCGAGGGCCGCGACTGGGACGAGGCCACGCGCGAGGCGTTCGCCGACCGGATCGAGGCGATCCTGGCGCGCCACATCAAGGATTTCGACGCGATCAAGCTGGCGCGGCGGGCCTATTCGCCCGCCGATCTGGAAGCGATGAACCTGAACCTCGTGGGCGGCGACCCCTATGGCGGGGCCTGTTCGATCGACCAGTTCTTCATCTGGCGCCCCTTCGCGCATTCGGGCAATGGTGACCTGAAGCTGCGCGGGCTCACGCATATCGGCGCCTCCACCCACCCCGGCCCCGGTCTGGCCGGCGGATCGGGCTTTCTGGCGGCAAAGGGGCTGGGCGCATGAACGATCTGGCCAGCACCCCGACCACCGAAGCGCCCCCGCGTCTGGGCGAAATCGGGCTGAACAACTTTGCCCCCTATCTGATGAACCGGATCATGGGGCGCTACAACCTGTCGCTGAGGGCCGAAATGGCCGCGCTGGGGCTGACCACGCCCAAGATGCGCGCGCTGGCGGTGCTGGCGGTGATCGACGGCATCCAGATCCGGCAACTGGCGGTCTATGCGGTCACCGAACAATCGACGCTCAGCCGCGCGCTGGACGCGCTGGCCGGCGAAGGGCTGGTGCGCCGCGAACCCGACCCCAACGACAGCCGCGCCACGCGCATTCACATCACCAACGCGGGCCGCGCGGCGTTCGACCGGCTCTGGCCGCACATGGCGCAGACCTATGCGCAGATGTTCAACGGTATCGACGACGAGGAAAAGCGAGCCTTCGTGCGCACGCTGCAAAAGATCCTCGGCAATATCCGCAAACACGACTTCTGAGATACGGGAAAAGCAATGGCCGAAAGATCCTTCAAGAAGGAAGTGGAACACTTGAAGCTTGGCGATGGCCAGACCTTCACCGGCGAAGGCATCCTGGCGATCACCAAGGCGCTTCTGGAATGCGGCGTGGGCTATGTCGGCGGCTATCAGGGTGCCCCGATCAGCCACCTGATGGACGTTCTGGCCGACGCCGAGGAAATCCTGGGCGAGCTGGGCGTGCGCTTCGAGGCCAACGCCTCCGAGGCGGCGGCGGCGGCAATGCTGGCCGCCAGCGTGCACTATCCGATCCGCGGCGCGGTGACGTTCAAGGGCTCGGTCGGGGTCAACGTGGCCTCGGACGCGCTGGCCAACCTCGCGTCTTCGGGCGTGACCGGGGGCGCGCTGGTGATCGTGGGCGAGGATTACGGCGAAGGCTCGTCGATCATGCAAGAACGCAGCCACGCCTTTGCGATGAAATCGCAGTTCTGGCTTCTGGACCCGCGCCCCAACCTTCCCTCGATCGTCAAGGCCGTGGAACAGGGGTTCGAACTGTCCGAGGCCTCGAACACGCCGGTCATGCTGATGGTGCGCATCCGCTCGTGCCATGTCACCGGGCAATTCGACACCCGCGACAACAAGCGCCCGCCGCTGAATGTGCGCGACGCGCTGTCGAACCCGCGCCGCGATGTCTCGCGCATCGTGCTGCCGCCGATGAGCTATGCGCAGGAACAAGACAAGGTCAATAACCGCTGGCCCGCCGCGCAGGACTACATCCGCAAGCACGGGTTGAACGAGATTTTCGGGCCAGAACAGGCACCCGTCGGCATCGTCTGCCAGGGCGGCATGTACAATGGCGTGATCCGCGCGCTGCAACGGCTGGGCCTGGCCGACATCCACGGCCAGACCGAGGTGCCGCTTTACTGCCTGAACGTGACCTATCCCATCGTCACCGAGGAATTCGACGCCTTCTGCGAGGGCAAGGAGGCCGTTCTCGTGGTCGAGGAAGGCCAGCCCGAGTTCATCGAACAGCAACTGGGCAGCCTGATGTATCGCGCCGGGTCCCGCGTCAAGCTGCACGGCAAGGATGTCTTTCCGATGGCCGGCGAATATACCGGCCAGATCATGCTCGACGGGATCGAGGGCTTTTTGCGCAAGGCCGCGCCGCAATACCTGCCGCCGCAGGTGCGCGCGCCCAACGCCCCGGCGCCGGCCATTCCCGACCTGTCCAAGACCGTGCCGATCCGGCCACCCGGATTCTGCACCGGCTGCCCCGAACGGCCCATCTTCGCGGCCATGAAGCTGGTGCAGGAGGAACTGGGCGAGCACCAGATTTCGGCCGATATCGGCTGCCACCTCTTTGCCTCGCTGCCCCCGTTCAACATCGGCGGCGCGACCATGGGCTATGGCCTTGGGCCGGCCTCGAACGGCGCGTTCGACGGCGGCGGCGAACGCCGGCCGATCTCGGTCATCGGCGACGGCGGGTTCTGGCACAACGGGCTGTCCAGCTCGATCGGCAACATGGTGTTCAACAAGTCCGACGGGGTCGTGGTCATCGTCGACAACTACTATTCGGCGGCCACCGGCGGGCAGGACATCCTGTCCTCGCGCGCCCAGAACCCGACCAAGGCCACGGGCAACCCCATCGAAAAGGCGCTCAGGGGCGTGGGCGTGGAATGGGTGCGCCAGATCGATCGCACCTATGACGTAAAGAAGATGCGCGACACGTTTCATGAGGCCCTGACCACCGATTTCAAGGGGCCCAAGGTGATCGTGGCCTCGTCGGAATGCATGCTCAACCGCCAGCGCCGCGAAAAGCCCCAGGTCGCGCAGGCCATCAAGGAGGGGCAGCGCGTCGAGAAGCCGCGCTTTGGCGTCGATGAGGACATCTGCACCGGCGATCACGCCTGCATCCGCCTCTCGGGCTGCCCCTCGCTCAGCCTCAAGACGCTCGACGATCCGCTGCGCGACGATCCGATCGCCTCGATCGACCAGACCTGCGTCGGCTGCGGCAACTGCGGCGAGGTCGCCGATGCGGCGGTGCTGTGCCCCTCGTTCTACGAGGCGCGCGTGGTCCACAACCCCACCGGCTGGGAACACCGGCTCAACCGCTGGCGGCAATCGGTCATCCGCTGGCTCCAGTCCCGCCGCGACCGCAAGCGGCTGTCGTTCGACGCAATGCAGGGGGTAGCGGCAGAATGAACCAGCATGTCCAGGGTCTTGCGCCGCGCAAACGCGATGCGCGCATGGAGACGATCATCAAGCTGGCGGTCATGGCCGTCGGCGGCCAGGGCGGCGGCGTGCTGTCGGGCTGGATCGAGGCGGTCGCCCGCGCCAACGGCTATGCCGCGCAGGCCACGTCGGTCGCGGGCGTCGCGCAGCGCACCGGGGCCACGATCTATTACATCGAAATGGCGCCGATGGACGGCGGCACGCCCGTCTTCTCGCTGGCGCCGGCGGCGGGCGATGTCGACATCCTGATCGCCGCCGAGATGATGGAGGCCGGGCGCGCCATCATGCGCGGCTTCGTCACGCCCGATCGCACGACACTCATCGCCTCGACCCATCGCGCGCTGGCGGTCAGCGAAAAGATGGTGCCCGGCGACGGGATCGCCAATGCCGACGAGGTCGCGCGCGCCGCCGAGGTCGCGGCGCAACAGCTGATCATGTTCGACATGGAGGCCATGGCGGTCGGCGCGGGTTCGGTGATCTCGGCCTCGCTCTTCGGGGCGCTGGCGGGCTCGGGCGCGCTGCCGTTCCCGCGCGACACCTTCGAAGAGGCGATCCGCGCCTCGGGCCGCGGGGTCGAGGCCTCGCTCAGGGCCTTCGCGCGCGCCCATGACGCGGCCAAGGCGCCTCCCCCGGCCGGTACGGCCGAAGAAGCTACGCCGGCGCCTGCCCCCTCTGCCGTCGTGCCGCAGGGTCCGTCGCGGCTGGCTCGTGACTTCGCCGAACTCGAAGCACGCATCGACGCCCTGCCCGAAGGCGCGCGCGAGATGGCGCTGGCCGGGTTGCGCAAGGTCGTCGATTTCCAGGACATCGCCTATGGCCGGGCCTATCTCGACCGGCTCGGCCGGGTGGCGGCGCTCGACAGCCCCGACAGGGGCCATGAACTCACCCGCGAGGGCGCGAAATACATCGCCAACGCGATGGCCTATGACGACATGATCCGCGTCGCCGACCGCAAGACCCGCGCCGCGCGCCTGTCGCGCATCCGCTCCGAGATGGGGGTGGACGACAGCCGCATCTTGCACCTGACCGAATTCACCCATCCGCGCGCGCAAGAGGTGGTCTCGCTGATGCCCGCGCGCCTCGGCCGCTGGGTCGAGGCCCGGCCACGCCTGATGGGCTGGATCGACCGCCGCGTGAACAAGGGCCGGCGCCTGCGCACCGACAGTCTGCGCCATTTTCTCCAGCTCTACATCCTCGGCGGGCTCAAGGGCTGGCGGCTGCGCTCGTTGCGCCACGCCGTCGAGATGGCGCATCTCGAACGCTGGCTCGATACCGCGCTCGACCAGGCGCGCACCGATTACGCCCATGGCGTCGAGATCCTGCGCCTGCGCCGGCTGGTGAAGGGCTATTCCGACACCCATGCCCGCGGCCTGTCCAAGTTCGACCGCGCGATGGCGGCCGCCGCCCTTCTGGCCGGGCGCGAGGACGCGGCCGACTGGACGCGACGCCTGCGCGAGGCCGCGCTCCAAGACGAAGAGGGCAAGGCGCTGGACGGCGCGATCCAGACGATCCGTTCGTTCCTCTGACACCATGCGCAGTGGCCCGCATCGTCAATGCCGGCCGCTGCTCATTTTCTGTCTGAAAATATCCTGGGGGTGAATTGGCCGCAGGCCAAGAGGGGGCAACGCCCCCTCACCAGGGCCGCCCCACGACTGCCTCAGTCATCAAGGACGAAGGTCACCTTCATCGTCACCTTGTAAGACGCGATCTTGCCGTTTTCGACCACGACCTCCTGATCCTTGACCCAGGCTGTCCGGATGTTGCGCAGCGTCTTGCTGGCACGCTCAAGGCCCGAGGCAACGGCGTCCTCGAAACTCGCATTCGACGTGGCAGTGATCTCGGAAATGTTTGCAATGGTCATGTCGACCTCCTTGTCATTGCCTTCCACCCGGATCAACCGACAGGCAGCGCCAAGGTTCCGAAATTGCCGAAATCGACTGCCGCGATGGGCATCCGCGATGGTGTCGATGGCGTCCACAGGGGCTTGCGGCGCGGATCCGTGTCAACGCCCCGTCAGACCACCACCCCTCGGCTATAACGCCGTTCCAGCAGCCGGAAAACCAGCGCGATCACCCCGGCGATCACCATGTAGATCACCGCCAGCAGCAACAACGGCTCGTAGATGATGAACAGGTCCTGCCGCACCCGGCTGGCCACCGCATAGATGTCGATCACCGTGATCGTGGCGACCAGCGGGGTCGCCTTGAGTTGCAGGACCGTCTCGCCGCCCAGCGTGGGCAGGGCGCGCTGCAATGCCTGTGGCAACCAGATCCGGCGCAGGATCGCGAACCGGCCCATGCCCATCGACCGCGCGGCCTCCAGCTGCCCGGCGGGCACCGAGCGGAACGCCCCGCGCATCACCTCGCCCTCGTAGCCGGCAAAGCTCAGGCTCAGCGACAGCAGCGCATAGGGCCAGGCTTCGCGCAGATAGGGCCAAAGCTCGCTTTCGCGAATCCATGGAAACTGCGGAAACAGGCTGCCGAGCCCGAAATAGATCAGCCAAAGTTGCAGCAACAGCGGCGTGCCGCGAATGGTCGTGCAAAAGGCCCGCGCGGGCACCGCCAGGACGCGCGGACCCGACGCCTGCGCCAGCCCCAGTCCGATCGCCATGACAAACCCGATCGCGCAGCTCAGCCCCAGCAGCCAGAAGGTCCGCCACAACCCCAAAAGCGCCAGTTCGCCATAGCGCGGGATCCAGTGCCAGCGCATCGACAGCGCCGCCCAGACCGCGATCGCCAGCGCGACCGCGATCATGGCCAGCCGGTGCGGCACCAGGATTTCCTCGGCGATGCGGTTCAACCGGGTCGTCATCGCGCGGCCTCGCCGCGCCGGTAGCGGGCTTCGATCCAGCCGAAGATCCGGCCCGACAGCAGCGTCACCACAAGATACAGGGCCCCCGCCGCCAGGAAGAAGGTGAAATAGGCGCGCGTGGCGCCGGCCGCCTGCCGGGTTTCCAGCGTGAGTTCGGAAAACCCGACGATGGCCAGAAGCGCGGTATCCTTGGTGGCGATCAGCCACAGGTTCGACAGCCCCGGCAGCGCCAGCGGCAGCATCGCCGGAAAGACCACGCGGCGAAAGGTCAGCACCGCGCCCATGCCGAAGGCGCGCGCGGCCTCGGTCTGGCCGCGCGGCACCGACTGGATGGCGCCGCGCAACACCTCGGTCGCATAGGCGCCCTGCACCACGCCCAGAACCGCGATCCCCGCCGCCACGCCCGAGATCTCGACCGGGCGCTGGCCCATCGCGCGCAGCGCCTGGTTCAGCAGGTCGGTGCCCGCGTAATACAGAATCAGGATCAGGATCAGCTCCGGCACCGCGCGCACGACGGTCGTATAGACCGCCAGCAGATCGCGCATCACCGGCCCGCCATGCAGCTTTCCCAGCGCGCCGAAGGTGCCGATCACCAGCCCCATGCCGAACGCCCCGGCGGCGATCTGAAGGCTGGCCCAGGCCCCGCGCAAAAGGTTGCCCCCCCAGCCCGGCGGCTGGAGGGACAGAAGGTTGACCGAAGCCTCAAGCCCCGGCCAGAGGGCAAACAACCAGTCGAACACCCGGTCAGCCGGCCTCAGTTGCCATAGATCGACGTGTCGAAGTAACGCGCGGTGATCTCGTCATAGGTGCCATCTTCCAGGATGGTGGCAAGACCGCGGTTGATGGCTTCGCGCAACTCGTCGTCATCCTTGCGCACGCCCGCACCGACGCCTGCGCCCAGGATGCTTTCGTCATGTTCGACCGCGCCCTTGAGTTCGCAGCATTGCCCGGCGTCGCTGTTGAGGAAGTCATCCATCGCCAGGCTGTCGGCCTGGGTCGCGTCGATCCGTCCCGCTGCCAGGTCCTGGTTGGCCTCGTCCTGGGTCTGATAGGTGCGGATCTGGGTTTCGTCCTCGAAATAGGTCTGGGCATAGGTCTGGTGGATGGTCGAGACCTGCACGCCCAGCACCAGCCCTGCCATCCCTTCGGGCGTCGGCTCGATATCCATGTCGCGCTGCCCGACGATCACGGTGGGCGTGTTGTAATACGGATCCGAGAAGTCGATGGTTTGCAGGCGATCCTCGGTGATCGACATCGAATTCATGATCGCGTCGATCCGGCCGGAAACCAGCGCCGGGATGATCCCGTCCCAGGCGGTCGGCGTGATCACGCAGTCAAGCTCGGAGGCGTCGCAGATCGCGTCGATGATCTCGATCTCCCAGCCGACCCAGTTGCCCTCGGAATCGGGCGAGGAGAACGGCGGATAGGGTTCGGCCGCGATCCCGATGCGCACCTCGTCGGCCTGCGCCATGCCGGCTGCGGCAAGGAAGGCCGTGGTGGCCAGAAGGGCAAGTCTTTTCATCGTCATCTCCTGTTGTTGATCATCCGGGCGCACGACCGGCGCCTCTTGCTCGTGTTGCATGCCGGTCCCGGCATCATGACAGATTTGCCATTGTATGTGGTCAAAGAATTGGCAATTATGCAAGCGTATAATTTATGCAGTCCGGAATCCCCATGTCCTATGGCGCCGAAGACCGTTCGAAACCGCTGGCCCGCGTGATCATGCGCGCGCCCGGCCCGGCCATGGCCGCAGCCGACCCCAAGACCTGGCATTACGGCGCCGGGTTCGACCCTGCCCGCGCCGAGATCCAGCATGCCGCGCTGGCGCGGATCGTCGCCGACAGCGGCGCGCAGATCCATTGGCTTGCGTCCAACGATGACGGGCTGTCGGACGCGGTCTTCGTGCAGGATCCGTCCTTCGTGACCCGGCACGGCGCGGTCGTGCTGAACATGGGCAAACCCCTGCGCCGGGCCGAGCCCGATCTGCATGCCGCCTTCTATGAAACGATCGGCGTGCCGGTGATCGGCCGACTGTCCGGCGCGGCCACGGTCGAATCGGGTGATTGCTTCTGGCTCGACACTCAGACCCTTGCCGTGGGACGGGGCGCGCGCACCAACCAGGCCGGGATCGAGGCCCTTGGCGCGATCCTGGCCCCCTATGGCATCGCGGTTCAGGCCTATGACCTGCCTTGGTGGACCGGGCCCGAGGCCTGTCTGCACCTGATGTCGCTGGTCTCGCCCCTGGGCCCCGACATCGCGCTGATCCATGCGCCGCTGGTGCCCTATGCGCTGTGGCTGGCAATGAAGGATCGCGGCTGGGACCTGCTTCATGCCCCCGAGGATGAATTCATGGCCTCGAACGGGCTCAGCCTGAATGTGCTGGCGCTGGCGCCGCGCGACGTGGTGATGGTCGACGGCTTTGCCCGCACGCGCGCAGTGATGGAACAGGCGGGTTGCCGCGTTCAGACATTCGCGGGCGATGCGCTCTGCATTGCGTGCGAGGGTGGCCCCACCTGCCTGACCCGCCCGGTGCTGCGGGCATGAACGCGCGCCGCCCCTATCGCCGCGAGGGCGAGGAGGCGCGGCGCGCGGCGCTGATTCAGGCGACGCTCGACTGCATCGCCGAGGGTGGACCGCAGGCCGCGACCGTGCGCGCGATCGCGCTCAGGGCCGGGGTGACGCAAGGGCTGATCCGGCACTATTTCGCCACCAAGGAAGAGCTGATCGCCGCCGCCCACGAATCGCTGATGTCCCGGCTGACCGAGGCCAGCGCGGCGCGGCTGGACGAACTGCCCGCCGACCCGCTGGCGCGGCTGTCGGGGTTCATCGCCAATGCGGTGACGCCGCCCGTGGTCGATCCGCGGTCGATGGCGCTTTGGGCCGCATCGATGCAGCTTGTGCCGCGCGACCCGGCCATGCGCGCGGTGCACGAAGGCACCTATCTGGCCTTTCGCGACCGGCTGGAGGCGATGATCGCCGAGGCGCTTCAGGCGGCGGGCAGACAACCGCCCCCCGGCGGAACCCGCGCCCTGGCGATTGCCGGGAACGCGCTGCTGGACGGGCTCTGGATCGAAGGGTCGCTGCTGCCCGAACACTTTGCCAAGAATGAAATGAAATCCATTGCGATCAAGGCGTTCGAGCGCCTTCTTGATCTCGAACTTCCGGAGTGATCGATGCAATACGCCGCTGTGACCACCCGCCTCGCAGGGCTGGGTTCGGATAAATGGTTGCTCAGCAATGCCGCCATCGCCCGCGCCCGCGCCGGGCTCGAGGTGATCAACCTGACCATCGGCGAACCCGATGTGCCCACCCCCGGCAGCCTGATCGACGCCGCCGCGCGCGCGATGGCGGCAGGCCGCACCGGCTATTCCAACGGCCGGGGCGAACCCGCGCTCTTGCGCGCGCTTTCGGATCGGTATTCGCGGATGACCGGCCGCGCGATCGGGCAGGATCGATTCTTGTGCCTGCCGGGCACCCAGACCGCGCTGTATCTGGTGTTCCAGACCCTGTGCGACCCCGGCAGCGCGGTGATCCTGGGCGATCCGATGTATGCCACCTACGAAGGGCTGATCCGCGCCTCGGGCGCTGATCCGGTACCGGTCACGCTGCGGCCCGAATACAGCTTCCGGATACAAGCATCTGATATTGAAGAAAAGATAACGCAAGCTACTCGCGCGATCTTCCTCAACACCCCGCACAACCCGACCGGCGCGGTCCTGCGCCCTGACGATCTGGACGCGATCTGCGCGCTGGCCGAGGCGCACGACCTCTGGGTCATCTCGGACGAGGTCTATGGCGATCTGACCCATGGCGCGGCGGTCTTTACCTCGGCACTGGCCAATCCCGCCTATGAAAACCGGGTGATCGCCACCGCCTCGATCTCGAAATCGCATGCCGCGCCGGGCTTTCGTTCGGGCTGGCTGTGCGGCCCGGCCGGGTTCTGCGTTCGTGCCCTGCCCCTGTCGGAAACCATGCTTTTCGGCTCGCAGCCCTTCATCGCCGACATGACGGCCGAGGCCATCGCCAGTCCGCCAAGCCTGGCCCACGCCATGGCCGGGCGCATGGCCGAACGCGCCGCCATCATTCACGACGCGCTTGACGGGGTGGCGGGCATGCGCGTGCACCGGCCCGAGGCCGGCATGTTCGCCCTGCTCGACATCCGCGCGATCAGCGGCGATTCGCAGCAATTCGCGCTCGATCTGCTGCACGCGACCGGGGTCGCGGTCATGCCCGGCGCCTCGTTCGGGGTGGCGCTCGAAGGGTGGTTGCGCCTCGCGCTCAATGCCGACGACGCCACCACGGCCGAGGCCTGCCGCCGCATCGCCCGTTTCGCCGGCGCGGAGGCCGCATGAAGACCGTCGCGCAAACCCTTGTCGAATGGCTGAAATCCATGGGTGTCGAGGTCATCTTCGGCATCCCCGGCGTGCATACGATCGAACTTTACCGCGCCCTGCCGGCCTCTGGCATCCGCCATGTCACCCCGCGCACCGAGGCCGGCGCGGGTTTCATGGCTGACGGCTATGCCCGTGTGTCGGGGCGATTTGGTGTCGCGCTGGTGATCACCGGGCCGGGGCTGACCAACATCCTGACCCCGATGGCACAGGCGCGCGCCGATTCCGTGCCGATGCTGGTGATTTCGGGCGTGAACCCACGCGCAACCCTGGGCAAGGGGCTGGGGCATCTGCACGAACTGCCCGATCAGGCGGCCCTCAGCGGCGCCCTCGGCGCCGCGCATCACCTCGACCGGCCCGATGCGCTGGCAACGATCCTGGACCGGATCGGCACGGCCCTGACCCATGGGCGCGGCGGCCCGGTGCATCTGCAAATCCCGCTCGACCTGATGGATGCGCCCGTGCCCGAAGGGGCGCGCCCGGTGCCCGCGCGCCCCGGCCAGCATGACAGGAACGATGCGCAAGATATTGATAAAGCTAACGCAATCCTGGGCGCAGGTCAGGCCCCGGTCATCCTGGCAGGCGGCGGGTGCCGACACAGTGGCCCGGCGCTGCGCGCCCTGGCCGAACGGCTGGGCGCCCCGGTCATCCTGACCACCAACGCCCGCGGGCTCCTGCACCACCATCCGCTCGCCGTGCCGGCCTCGCCCAGCCTCGACCCCGTGCGCGCGCTGATCCGCGACGCCGACCCGCTTCTGGTCGCGGGCTCCGAACTCGGCCCGACCGATTGCGACATGTATGGCGATGGCGCCTTTCCCGATACCGCCGCAATGATCCGTATCGATATCGACGCAGATCAGCTTGCCCGCCACCCCGCCGCGCTGACCCTGCGCGGCGATGTCGCGGCGATCCTGCCGCGGCTGACGCGCGCCGCACCGGCCCCCGCCGGCCCCGCGCGCGCGGCACTGGCGCGCGAGGGGGCACGTGCCGCCTTGCCACCGGGCTATGGCGACGAGGTCGCGCTTCTCGATGCGCTGCGCGCGGCCTGCCCTGGTGCGATCATGGTGGGCGATTCGACCCAGATCGTCTATGCGGGCAACCTGTTTCATGACCATGACCGCCCCGGCGGCTGGTTCAACGCCGCAACCGGCTTTGGCGCGCTGGGCTATGCCCCCGGCGCCGCAGTCGGTGCCGCGCTCGCGGCCCCCGACACGCCGGTCCTGTGCCTGATCGGCGACGGTGGGTTGATGTTCTCGCCGGGCGAGGTTCTCACCGCCGCGCAGGAAGGGCTCGACATCACCGTCATCGCCTTCAACAATCGCGGCTTTGGCGAGATCGCCCAGGCGATGCGCGATGCCCGAACCGAGGTGCTCGGCTGCACCCCGGAACCGCCCGACATGGCGGATTTCGCCCGTGCCTGCCGCCTGCCCTTCACCCGGTCGACGCCTGCAACCCTGGCGCAAACCCTTGCCAAAGGCGCGAAAGGCCCCCGCTTCATCGAGGTCGTTCTACCTCCGGTGATGTGACCGCGCGCCCCTTCATCTTGCCGAAAATACGCTGGGGGGTGAATTCGGCGCAGCCGAAGAGGGGGGCAACGCCCCCCTGGCCACGCAAAACAACGCCCCGCCCGGATCGTCCGGGCGGGGCATGCGTGCAAACAGTCTTTGACGCGGCGTTTACCCGGCCGAGGTCGCGGCTTCGCGCTTGCTGTCGGAATAGATCATCAGCGGGCGCGCCTCGGCGCTTACGGCCTCTTCGTTGACCACGACTTCGGCGACATCGTTCATCCCCGGCAGTTCGAACATGGTATCCAGCAGGATATCCTCCATGATCGAGCGCAGGCCGCGCGCACCGGTCTTGCGGGAGATGGCGCGCTTGGCGATGGCGCGCAGCGCATCGTCGGTAAAGGTCAGTTCCACGCCTTCGATCTCGAACAGGCGCTGGTATTGCTTGACCAGCGCGTTCTTGGGTTCGGACAGGATCGTCACCAGCGCATCCTCGTCCAGGTCGGTCAGGGTCGCGATCACCGGCAGGCGGCCGACGAACTCGGGGATCAGGCCGAATTTCAACAGATCCTCGGGTTCCAGCTGTTTCAGAGTCTCGCCGATCTGGCGCTTGCTCTCATCCTTGACATCGGCCCCGAACCCGATCGCCGAGCCCTTTTGACGCTGGGCGATGATCCGGTCCAGACCGGCAAAGGCCCCGCCGCAGATGAACAGGATATTGGTGGTATCGACCTGCAGGAACTCCTGCTGCGGATGCTTGCGCCCGCCCTGCGGCGGCACGCTGGCAACGGTGCCCTCCATCAGCTTCAGAAGCGCTTGCTGCACCCCTTCGCCCGAGACATCGCGCGTGATTGACGGGTTGTCCGATTTGCGCGTGATCTTGTCGACCTCGTCGATATAGACGATGCCGCGCTGCGCGCGTTCGACATTGTATTCGCTGGCCTGCAACAGCTTCAGGATGATGTTCTCGACATCCTCGCCGACATAACCGGCCTCGGTGAGGGTGGTTGCATCGGCCATGGTGAAGGGCACATCGAGGATGCGCGCCAGCGTCTGCGCCAGCAGCGTCTTGCCGCAACCGGTGGGGCCGATCAGCAGGATGTTGGATTTCGACAGCTCGACCTCGCCGGACTTGCCGGAATGATCGAGCCGCTTGTAATGGTTGTGCACGGCGACCGAGAGCACGCGCTTGGCATGCTCCTGTCCGATCACATAGTCGTCCAGAACCTTCGAGATCTCGCGCGGTGTCGGCACGCCATCGGCCGATTTCAGGCCCGAGCCCTTGGTCTCTTCGCGGATGATGTCCATGCACAATTCGACGCATTCATCGCAGATGAACACGGTCGGGCCCGCAATCAGCTTGCGCACCTCGTGCTGGCTTTTGCCGCAGAAAGAGCAATACAGCGTGTTCTTGCTGTCACTGCCGGAGGAATGAGCCATTCGACACCTCGTGCTCGTGTTCGGTTCTGGCCTTCTCGCGGGCCTTGTCAGTCAAGGTTAGGCCAGTGTGGCGGCGGGAACAATGCAAAATGTGCCGATTTCCCGCCATCGTCAGGTGGCCTCCGGTTCGGACTTGCCGCGATTCTCGACGATATCGTCGATCAGGCCCCAGTCCTTGGCCATTTCCGGCGTCATGAAATTGTCGCGCTCGAGCGCCGCCTCGACCTTTTTCAGCGTCTGGCCGGTGTGCCGGACATAGATCTGGTTGAGCCGCTCTTTCAGTTCGAGGATCTCGCGCGCATGGATCGAGATATCGGTGGCCTGTCCCTGGAACCCGCCCGAGGGCTGGTGCACCATGATCCGCGAATTGGGCAGCGAAAAGCGCATTCCCTTTTCGCCCGCCGCCAGCAGCAGCGACCCCATCGACGCCGCCTGGCCGACGACCAGGGTGCTGATCTTGGGGCGGATATATTGCATCGTATCATAGATCGACAGCCCCGATGTCACCACGCCACCGGGCGAGTTGATGTACATCGAGATTTCCTTCGACGGGTTGTCGGCCTCAAGGTGCAGAAGCTGCGCCACCACCAGGCTTGCCATCCCGTCATGGACCGGCCCGGTGACAAAGATGATCCGCTCCTTCAGCAGGCGCGAGAAGATGTCATAGGCGCGTTCGCCCCGGCTGGTCTGTTCGACCACCATCGGAACGAGGTTCATGTAGGTTTCGATCGGATCTCGCATGTTCTCGGGCTTTCGTATGTCTGGATGGTTCAAGCCTAGGTGCCAAACCTTGCGCAAGACTTAGCCCGCCGGCCCACCCCCCGCAAGGGGCGCGAGCCGTCTCATTTTCGCGGTGCCAGCGCTGTGAACGCGGCAGCCGGTGCGCCGGCGCGGCCAGACAAGACATGCCGAAATGTGCATGGACAAACGGGCCCAACGCGTGTTGGATGCCCGAAAGTCCCGCAAAGGGCCGCCGCGAAGGGAGCCATATGCCACGCCAGCCCGCGCTCGATCTGTCGCCAGCGGTGTCCGACGAGATCCGCAAGACGACCTGCTACATGTGCGCCTGTCGTTGCGGCATCAATGTCCATCTGAAGGACGGCAAGGTCGCCTATATCGAGGGCAATCGCGACCACCCGATCAATCGCGGCGTGCTGTGCGCCAAGGGGTCGGCCGGGATCATGCAGCACCTGTCGCCCGCACGCCTTCGCGCGCCGCTCAAGCGTGTCGGGCCGCGCGGCGCGGGCCAGTTCGAGGAAATAGGCTGGGACGAGGCGCTGGATCTGGCCGTGTCCTGGCTCGCACCGATCCGCGCGAAGGCGCCGGAAAAGCTGGCCTTTTTCACCGGGCGCGATCAGTCGCAAAGCTTCACCGGCTGGTGGGCGCAGGCCTATGGAACCCCCAACTATGCCGCGCACGGCGGGTTTTGCAGCGTCAACATGGCGGCCGCGGGCATCTATACCATGGGCGGCGCGTTCTGGGAATTCGGCCAGCCCGACTGGGATCGCACCAGGCTGTTCATGATCTTCGGCGTGGCCGAGGACCACGATTCCAACCCGATCAAGATGGGCCTGGGAACGCTCAAGGCGCGCGGCGCACGGGTGATTGCCGTCAACCCGGTGCGCACCGGCTATAACGCGATCGCCGATGACTGGCTGGCGATCACGCCGGGCACCGATGGCCTGCTGATCCTTGCCCTGGTGCACGAGCTGTTTCGTCTCGGCCGGATCGACCTGGATTACCTGATCCGCTATACCAACGCGCCGTTTCTGGTGAACGCGGCCGAGGGTGACGCCAAGGGCCTGTTCCTGCGCGATGACGACGGCAAACCACTGGTGATCGACCGCCGCACCGGCGCGCCCGCCGCCTGGGATGCGCCGGGCGTGCAGCCCGACCCCGGCGCCCAATGGCTGGGGCATCGCACCGTGCTGCACCTGATGGCCGAACGCTACCTTTCGCCCGACAACGCCCCCGAGGCCGTGGCCGACCGCTGCGGCATTCCGGCTGCGCGGATACGGGCGGTGGCGGCCGAACTGGCCCGCGTCGCGTTCGAGGAAGAGATCACGCTGAACCAGCCCTGGACCGATTTTCGCGGCCATCGGCACGAAACCATGATCGGCCGCCCCGTCAGCTTTCACGCGATGCGCGGGATCAGCGCGCATTCCAACGGCTTTCAGACCGCCCGCGCGCTGCACATGTTGCAGATCCTGCTGGGCTCGGTCGAGGTTCCGGGCGGCTTTCGGTTCAAGCCCCCCTACCCCAAACCGCCCGAGGCCCACCCTCGGCCCCATGCCCGCGCCACCCCCGGTGCGCCGCTCGATGGCCCGCATCTGGGCTATCCGCTGGGGCCGGAAGACCTGCTGGTGGGGGATGACGGGCAAGCCCTGCGCATCGACAAGGCGTTTACCTGGGACAACCCGATGTCGGCGCATGGGCTGATGCATATGGTGATTTCCAACGCCCATGCCGGCGACCCCTACAAGATCGACACCTTGTTTCTCTACATGGCGAACATGGCGTGGAATTCGTCGATGAATACCTCGGCGGTGATGCGGATGCTGACCGACACGGACGAGGCCGGCGAGTACGTGATCCCGCGCATCATCTATTCCGACGCCTATTCCTCGGAAATGGTGGCCTATGCCGATCTGGTGCTGCCCGACACCACCTTTCTTGAGCGCCACGACTGCATCAGCCTGCTTGACCGCCCGATCTGCGAAGCCGAGGCCATGGCCGATTCCATTCGCTGGCCGGTGGTCGAACCCGATCGCCCCGGACACGCCGGCGTGCGTGGCTTCCAGTCGGTGCTGCTGGACCTTGGGGCGCGGCTGGGTCTGCCGGGCATGGTCAATGATGCGGGCAAGGCGCGATACCGCGACTATGCCGATTACATCGTCAACCACGAACGGCGCCCCGGCGTCGGGCCGCTGGCGGGCTGGCGCGGCGATGGCACCGGGTCGGGGCGCGGCGCGCCCAACCCCGACCAGTTGCAACGCTATATCGACAACGGCGGGTTCTTCCTCGACCCGATCCCCGAAGAGGCGCAGTTCTTCAAGCCCTGGAACGCCGCCTACCAGGACTGGGCGGTGGCGCGCGGGCTGTTCGACGCACCCGCGCCCTATCTGTTCAACCTCTATTGCGAACCGTTGCGCAAGTTCCAGCTTGCCGCCGAAGGCCACGGCCATCGCCAGCCCCCCGATCACCTGCGCGCGCGCATCCGCGAAACGCTCGACCCGCTGCCGCTGTGGTATCCCCCGTTCGAGGACGAGCGCGTCGATATCGGCCAGTTCCCCCTGCACGCGCTGACCCAGCGCCCGGCGGCGATGTATCATTCCTGGGGCGGCCAGAATGCCTGGCTGCGCCAGATCCACGGGATGAACCCGCTCTATGTCTCGCGCCGGGTCTGGCAAGAGCACGGCTTTGCCGAGGGCGACTGGGCCTGGCTCACCTCGGCGCATGGGCGCATCAAGGTTCCGGTGGCGCGCATGGACGCCCTCAACGACCACACGGTCTGGACCTGGAACGCGATCGGCAAGCGCCGCGGCGCCTGGGCCCTGTCGCCTGACGCGCCCGAGGCCGAAAAGGGCTTCCTGCTCAATCACCTGATCCACGAACTTCTGCCGCCGAGGGGCGACGGGTTGCGCTGGGCCAACAGCGATCCGGTCACCGGGCAGGCCGCCTGGTACGATCTGCGCGTTGGCATCGAAAAGGCCCCGCCGGGCGGGCCCTCGCACCCCCTGCACCCGGCCCAGGCCTCGCCCGTGGGCCACGGCCCCGAAACCGTCACGCTGAAAACGGGGCGCTGATTCATGTTTCATCTTGCAAAAAATACGCATGCGACACCCACCCCGCGCACCGACGCCGGGCACGGGGTGCGGCCATGACAGCCCTGCCCGCCGACACCGCGCGCAAGCTGGGGCTGGTGATCGATCTCGACACCTGCGTCGGCTGTCATGCCTGCGTGATCGCCTGCAAGGGCTGGAACACAGAAAACTACGGCGCGCCGCTGGCCGATACCGATGCCTATGGCCCCGCGCCCGAGGGCACGTTTCTCAACCGCGTGCACAGCTACGAGATGACGCCCGAGGACGGCGCGGTGCCGATGGTGGTGCATTTCCCCAAGTCCTGCCTGCACTGCGAGAATGCCCCCTGCGTCACCGTCTGCCCCACGGGCGCCAGCTACAAGCGCGTCGAGGATGGCATCGTTCTGGTCAACGAGGAGGATTGCATCGGTTGCGGTCTCTGTGCCTGGGCCTGCCCCTATGGCGCGCGCGAGATGGACGCGGTCGCGGGCGTGATGAAGAAATGCACGCTCTGCGTCGATCGCATCCACAACCAGAACCTGCCCGAGGAAGACCGTGAACCGGCCTGCGTGCGCACCTGCCCAGCCGGGGCGCGCCATTTCGGCGATCTGGCCGATCCCGACAGCGCAGTGTCGCGCCTGGTGGCCGATCGCGGCGGCATGGACCTGATGCCCGAGCAGGACACGCGCCCGGTGAACAAGTACCTGCCCCCCCGTCCCCGCGACCAACTGCGCGAACCACCCGAACAGCTTGCCGCGCTCTGCGAGCCCACAACCGACGGGTTGAGCGGCTTTCTGGGCTGGATCGACCGGACACTGGGAAAGATCTGATGCATCCAGCCCCGTCGATCATCCTGTTCACGGTCCTGTCAGGCCTGGGCCTGGGATTGCTGTGTCTTCTCGGGCTCGGCCTGGTCATGCCAACCGGCTGGGCCGCGTTCTGGTGGTTCGGGCTGGGCTACGGGCTGACGCTGGCCGGGCTCGGGCTCTCGGCGTTTCACCTGGGCCATCCCGAACGCGCGCTCAAGGCTTTCACGCAGTGGCGCACCAGCTGGCTCTCGCGTGAGGCCGTGCTGGCCACCGCGGCCCTTCTGTTCATGGCGCCGCATGCCGCGGGCCTGGTATTCTGGGCGACGCCGCTGCGCGGCTTCGGCCTCGTGGGGGCGTTTTTGAGCCTGCAAACGGTGCTGGCCACGGCCATGATCTATGCCCAGCTCAGGACCGTGCCGCGCTGGAACCAGTGGACCACGCCGGTCCTGTTTCTGAGCGCGGCGCTGGCGGGCGGGGCGATCGTGATCGGCGCCGCACGGCTTGCGGCCCTTCTGCTGGTGATCCTGGGGCTGGCGCTGCTGGCGCACTGGTGGATCGGCGATCGCCGCTTTGGCGCCGCCGGTTCGAACCTTGGCACGGCGACCGGGCTGGGCGCGCGCGGCCGGGTCCGTCAACTGGAGGGGCCGCATACCGGCACCAACTACCTGCTGCGCGAGATGGTCCATGTCGTCGCACGCAAGCATGCGCTGAAACTGCGGATCATCGCGCTGGCCTGCGCGGCGGCGCTGCCCGCGCTGATCCTGTCGGCCGCGCCGGGCAGCCTTGTCGCGCTGTGCATTGCCGTTGTGCTGCACGTCGCGGGGATGCTGGCCAGCCGCTGGCTGTTCTTTGCCGAGGCCGAACACGTGGTGGGCCTCTACTACGGCCACCACGGCCGCTAGGCGCGCGTCACAGCGGCCAGACGATCAGCAGCAGCGGCACCGAGACTGCGACCACCAGCACCTCAAGCGGCAGGCCCAGCCGCCAGTAATCGCCGAACCGAAAGCCCCCCGGCCCCAGGATCAGCGTGTTGTTCTGATGCCCGATCGGCGTCAGGAACGCGCAGGAGGCCCCGATCGCCACAGCCATCAGAAAGCTGTCGGGGTTCACATCGAGCGCCATGGCGATGCCAAGTGCGATCGGGGCCAGCGTGGCGGCGGTGGCGGCGTTGTTCATCACGCTCGACAGCAGGATCGTCGTCACCATGATCGCCACCAGCGCCGCCACAGGATGTCCCTGGGCGACGACTTCGACGGTGAATCGCGACACCAGATCGGCAGCGCCGGTTTCCTGCATCGCGCCGGCCACCGGGATCAGCGCGGCCAGCAGCACCACCACCGGCCAGTCGATCGCCGTATAGACCTTGCGCGGGGGCACCGTTCGAAACAGCATCGACGCCAGCACCCCCAGCGCAAAGGCCGCGGCCGCGGGCAACAGGCCCAGCGTCACCACCAGCACCGACGCGGCCATGATCGCCGTCGCGATCAACGCCATGCGCTTGTCCGGCAGGCGCAGCTCGCGCTCGCCCAGCGGCACGCAGCCGGTTTCATTGGCGAATTCGGTCAGCACATCGCCCGGCCCCTGCATCAACAGCAGATCGCCCGATTTCAGCTTGAGCGTGCGCAGCCGTGCCTGAGGGCGCCGCCCCTCGCGCGAGACGGCCAGCAGGTTCAGCCCGAAACGCGAACGCAGGTGAATATCGCTGGCCGACCGCCCCACGATGCTGGACCCGGGCAGAACCGCCAGTTCGCGCAGTTCGATCTCGTCGTCGCTGGCGGCGGGGTCGGGCCTGGTCTTGCCGCCGGCGTCATCGCCATCCCCGTCTTGTTTTGCCGCAGTGTCGTCGTCATCCGCAACCGGGGCGTCGGCGTCCTTGCCGGCATCCTTGCCAGCGTCCTTGGTCTTGTTCGATTCCTGTTCCTCCAGCTTGATGTCGAACGCGCCCAGGGCCTCGGCCAGGCCTTCGACATCGGCTTCCAGCAGCAGCACGTCATCGGCCCGCACCCGGCGGGCGCCATGGGGGGCGTTCATGCGCACCTCGTTGCGCACCAGCCCGACGACCTGGGTGTTCGCGCCCTCGATGCCCGTCTCGAACTGGCGCAAGGTCATGCCCACCGCCTTGCTTTTCTCGGGCACGCGCACCTCGGTCAGATAGGTGCCCGTATCGAAACCCTCGCGCGCAATGGACTTGCGCTTGGGAACCAGCCGCCAGCCCAGAAACGCCACGAACACGATTCCGACGGCGGCCACCGCCAGACCCACCGGCGTGAAATCGAAAATGCCGAAATGCCCGATGCCCGCATCGTTGCGAAAGCCTGACACGATCAGGTTCGGCGGTGTGCCGACCAGTGTCGTCATGCCCCCCAGGATGGTGCCGAACGACAACGGCATCAGCACCTGCCCAGGTGTGATATCCAGCCGCCCCGAAAGCTGGATCGCCACCGGCATCAACAGCGCCATCGCCCCGACATTGTTCATGAACCCTGACAGGAACGCCCCCAGCCCCATCAGCGCCGCCACCGAGGTCAGTTGCCCGGCCTGTTTGGGAAGGATGCTCCGCGACAGAACATCCACCGCCCCCGAGGCCTGCAACCCCGCGCTGAGCACCAGAACGCAGGCCACCGTGATCACCGCCGGATGGCCGAAGCCGGCGAATGCCTCGTCGGCGGGCACCAGCCCGGCCAGAACGCAGGCCAGGAGCGCGGCCAGCGCGACCACGTCATGGCGCAGGCGCCCCCACATGAACAGGGCTAGCGTCAACACCAGGATGGACAGGATCAGGATCTGCGCGAGCGTCATCGGCCAGCCTCTTGCGGTTTGTCGTCGCCCGCCGCCTTGCGGGTCTGATCACACAAGCGCATGAATCGGCGCGGGGTTCCAGCCCCCAGCCATGCCTTTTGCCCGGCGGCGCGGGCGGTTCTCACCGCCGGCGAATCGCGCTATAGCGCCCCGACCGCTTTGACAAAGGCAAAAGCCCCATGCAGGCCGATCCGACGCCCACGACCGCCGCGCAGGACGCGCCCGCCGCCGCCCCCAACCGCGACCATGACCGCATGCTGGCCCGCTGGCTGTGGCAAGGCTATGTGCGCCGGTATCTGCCGCTTCTGGTGCTGGCCACGGTTCTGATGGCCGTGGACGGCTCGATGATGGGGGCGCTGAGCCTGCTGGTGCAGCCCATGTTCGACGATGTCATCGTCGCGGGGCAAGCCGACGCGCTGACCTGGGTCGCGCTGGCCGTGGCCGGGGTGTTCGTGATCCGCGGCGCGACATCGCTCGTGCACAAGCCGCTGATGACCTATCTGGCCGAAAGCGTGGTCGGGCGGATGCAAGAGCGCCTTCTGGCGCATCTGATGGGCCTTGACCAGGCGTTCTTTCACGGTCATCCGCCCGGCGTCCTGATCGACCGGGTACGGGGCGACAGTCAGGGACTGGGCGTCATCTTTACCGAGATCCTGCCAGCCCTTGCGCGCGATTTCATCTCGATCGTTGCGCTGCTGGCGGTGGCATTATGGATCGACTGGCAATGGACCCTGATCGCGGCGATCGGCACGCCGCTGATCGTGCTGCCGATCCTGGCGCTGCAACGGCTGGTGCGCCGGGTCGGAACCCGTGCGCGCGAAGCCTCGGCCGAGGCGTCGAACCGGCTGGACGAGATCTTTCACGGCGTCCACACGATCCAGCGCAGCGGGCTTGAGGCGCGCGAAAGCCAGCGGTTCGAGGGCTCGGTGGCACGGTTCATCGCCGCCAGCGTCCGCACGCGCATCGGTCAGGCCGGGATGAACGCGCTGGCCGATTCGGTGGCGGCGCTCGGTTTCGCGCTGGTCCTGATCTATGGCGGCGGCCAGATCATCGACGGCACCCGCACCGCGGGCGAATTCATGAGCTTTTTCACCGCCTTCGCGCTGATGTTCGAACCGCTGCGCCGTGTCAGTGCCCTGACCGGCACCTGGCAGGCGGCGCTGGCCAGCCTGGACCGGGTTCATGCGCTGTTGCAGATCCGGCCCAGCGTGACCCAGCCCGCGCCGCCGCTGGCGCCATTGCCGCAGCCGGGGCAACGCACGATCCGGTTCGAGGCCGTGCGCTTTGCCTATGAGCACGAACCCGTGCTGCAAGACTTCGCGTTCACCGCCGACGAGGGGCGAACCACGGCGCTGGTCGGGCCGTCGGGCGCGGGCAAGAGCACGGTCTTTACCCTGCTGACCCGGTTGGCCGATCCGCAATCGGGGCAGATCACGATTGGCGGGCATGACATCCGCCGGATGGACCTTGCCGGGCTGCGCGGGCTGTTCTCGGTCGTCGCACAGGACAGCGCGCTTTTCGACGAGACCCTGCGCGACAATATCCTGCTGGACGCGCAAGGGGTCAGCGATGCCCGGCTGAAATCCGCGCTGGAAGCCGCGCATGTCGATGAATTCCTGCCGCAACTGCCCAACGGCCTGGACACGCGCGTCGGCCCGCGCGGATCGGCGCTGTCCGGGGGCCAGCGCCAGCGGGTCGCCATTGCCCGCGCGCTGTTGCGCGATGCACCGATCCTGCTTTTGGACGAGGCGACCTCGGCGCTGGATGCACGATCCGAGGCGCTGGTGCAGGCAGCGCTGGACCGGCTGGGCACCGGGCGCACGACCCTGGTGATCGCGCACCGGCTGTCAACCGTGCGCCGGGCCGACAAGATCGTGGTCATGGACAAGGGCCGGCTGGTCGAAGAGGGCAATCACGATGCGCTGATCGCGCGCGGCGGGGTCTATGCGCATCTGCACGAATTGCAGTTTCATGCACGATCCGTTGCCGACACGCCGCCCTGAGGCGCGCATTCCGGTCATGACATCGCGCGGGTATCCACGCCTTGGTCCGATTGTCGCCGCCCCATCCGGCGTGCGCCCTGTGGCCGGGCGCCGCCCGCGGTGCGCGACGCCTCTTTCGTGCCCGGAAACTCGGCCGGGAAACTGACGCGAAACGCCGCCCCGCCCTGTCCGGGCACATAGGCGATGTCGCCGCCAAGGTTGTGCATGATCTCGCGGCAGATCGCCAGCCCCAGCCCCGCCCCGCCGGCCTGATGGGTATCGGTCAGCCGGGCGAATTTCTCAAAGATCAGGGCCTGGCTTTTCTTGGGGATGCCTGCGCCGTTGTCGACGAAATCGACCACCACGCGACCACCGCGCCTGCGCACCGAAATGCGGATGACCGGATCGGCGGCATCGCAATACTTGCGCGCATTCGACAGCACGTTGATGAACACCTGCGTCAGGCGCCCGGTGTCGGTCTTGAGCGCGATCTGCTCATCCGCCACCTGCCGCAAGATGGTGAACCGGCGCTCGGGCTGCACCGAGGTCGAGGCCATCAGCGCGCGGTCCAGCAGATGCGACAGGGTGGCGGATTGAATGTCCAGGTTGACCTGCCCGTTTTCCAGCACGCTCAGATCCAGCAGATCGTCCAGCAACCGGGTCAGGCGAATGCTTTCGTCATGGATGATGCCGGCATACTTGATCCGCGCATCGGCATCGACACCCTCTTCGTCCATCAGGATTTCCGAAAACGCCCGGATAGATGTCATCGGCGTGCGCAGCTCATGGCTGATCTGGCTCAGAAAGCTGTCTTTCTGCACGCTCAGCTTTTGCAGCATGGCATTGGCCTCGCGCAGCTGGCGCGCGGTGCGCGCGAGTTCCTCGGACTTGGCTTCAAGCTGGGCGGAATGCTCCATGATCTGCGCGGCCTCCGAGGCGACCGCCATCAGATCCTCGACCGAGACATGGCTGGACCCCGAGATCTGCACGATCATCGCATGCGCCGTCGCGGTCCCGACCGAACCGGCCAGTGTGCGCTCCAGCCGGTCCAGAAACTCGGGCGTGGCATCGGGCAGATAGCCCTCCTTGCCCTGCGCGCGCGCCTCGGACTGGAAAAAGCCCTGCGCCTCGGTATCGCCCATCAGCCGTTGCGCGGTGATCAGCAGATCCTCGACCTCGGTTTCGGAATCGCCGCCGCCGCGCACCCAGCCCGGTGTCATGACCCCATCGCCGCGCCGCCCCTGATCCAGCACATTGACGAACTGCGCCGCCTGAACCCGCTCGACCGCGCCGGGATAGCTGAACAGCGAGACCAGCACGAAGGCCCCGGCGTTGATGGTCAGCGACCAGAACAGCGCATGCAGCAGCGGGTCCATCCCCGCGACCCCGAACAGCGTATAGGGCCTGAGCCAGCCGATGCCGAACGGCCCGTCCGACATCAGCGCCGCGCTCAGGACCACGTCAGGGCCAAAGGACGGCAGGAACAGTGCATAGAGCCAGATGAACGCCCCCAGGATCAGGCCGGTGGCCGCCCCGGTGCGGCTGGCCCCCTGCCAGTACAGCGCGCCGATCAGTGCCGGCAGAACCTGCGCCATGCCGACAAAGGCGATCAGCCCGATCGCCGCCAGCGCGCGCGATCCGCCGCTGACCGAGAAATACAGATACCCCAGCCCAAGGATGATGCCGATCGACAGCCGCCGCGCGTTCAGCACCAGCGCCCGCATGTCGCCCTGTCCCTGCCCGCGCCCGGCACGCGAGGTCAGCCACAGCGGCACCACGATATGGTTCGAGATCATCGTGGCCAGCGCGATCGAGGCGATGATGACCATGGATGTCGCCGCCGAGAACCCGCCCAGAAACGCCAGCATCGCCAGCCCTTCCTGCCCCAGCGCCTTGGGCAGGGTCAGCACGAACAGGTCGGGGTTCATACCCTCGGGCAGGCGGTCCAGCCCGACCACCGCGATCGGCATGACAAAGAGGCTCATCAGCATCAGATACAGCGGAAACGCCCAGGATGCGGCGGCCAGATGCGATTCGTCCGCGTTTTCGACCACCAGCACCTGGAACATGCGCGGCAAGGTCACGATGGCGATGGCCGACAAGAGCGTCAGGCCGACCCAGCGGCTTGGCTGGATCTCCCATTCCGGGCGCGCGGCGGACTGGATGCGCGCGATCACATCGGCCGGCCCGTCCGACAGCCCCCAGACGACGAAACACCCAACCGCGACCAGCGCGACCAGTTTCACCACGGCCTCGACCGCGATCGCGGTCACCACGCCGGGATGTTGTTCGTTGGCATCCAGATTGCGCGTGCCGAACAGGATCGTGAACACCGCCAGCCCGGCGGCAACGTAAAGCGCCAGTTGGCGCGGCGCGACCGGCTGATCCTCGGTAAAGGCGTTGAACGACAGCGAAATCGACTGCAATTGCAGCGCGATATAGGGCGTTGCGGCGGCCACAGCCAGCAAGGTGACGATCACCCCGACCGCATTCGACTTGCCATAGCGCGAGGCGATCAGGTCGGCGATCGAGGTCACGCGCTGCGCCTTGCCCGCGCGCACCAGCTTGCGCAAGAGCCACCACCAGCCGACAAAGACCAGCGTCGGCCCCAGGTAGATCGTCATGAACTCCAGGCCCGAGCGCGCGGCATAGCCCACCGCCCCGTAAAAGGTCCAGGCCGTGCAATAGACCGACAGCGACAGCGTATAGACCAGCGGCGAACGCAGCAGGCGCGGTGCGCGCCCGGCCTTGCGCAGCGCCTCGGCCCGGCGCTCGGCAAAAAAGGCAATGGAAAACAGAAAGATCACATAGGCGAGCGAGGCGCCGATGAGCAGGTTGAACATCATCGCGGCGGCTCCGGCCGGTCGGGGGCGGTCTCGGCATCGCCGCCTTTCGCCGCGCCGTCCTGTCCCGTGGTCCGAAAGGGTGGTGCGTCGAGCGGGTACCCGCCCGGCCCCTCGCGCCCCAGCCCGGCGCGCAAGGGCCGCGACAAGATCGCGGCGGCGGCGATCAGCACGCACCAGAGCCCGAACAGATACACGGCCTCGGCCGCGACATTGTCGCCGCTGTCATCCGACCACAGCACCGGCAACAGGATCAGCACGAATCCCGCGACGGGCAGCATCCGCGCACCATCCATGATCCGCCGCCGCCGATACGCGCCGCGCTCAAGCCGCGAGGGGGTGCGCCGCGGGTTCATGCGTCAACGAGTTGGCGCACCGCCGCCAGCAATTCGGCGTTGGAAAAGGGCTTGGCCATGAACCGCGAGGCCCCCGCGCGCATCGCCATGTCACGATCCGCCGCCTGGCCCTTGGCGGTCAGCATCAGCACCGGCACGGCACGCAGCCCGGAATGATCGCGCATCACCTGCAAGATGTCGAAGCCGCTGCGGCCGGGCAACATGACATCCAGGATCACCAGCGCAGGATGGCAGCTTTCGACCCGTTCCAGCGCGTCGCGCCCGTCAGCATGGGTCAGAACCGTCCAGCCATCGCGGTGCAGGATAAAGCGGATCGCCTCGGATATGTTGGGCTCGTCCTCGATCACCAGGATGGTTCGCCCGCCGCCGGGCTGATGGGTCGGCCGCGCATGTGAGTGCGTGGCATTACCGTTCGCGGGGCGCGTGACGGCGCCCGGCGCACCTGCGCTTTCGTGATCCATGCGACCGCCCTCCCCCGGCGAAACTCGCGATGATCGCTGTCAGGTGACTATCGCGGGAATTCAGGGCGCTGTCAAAGGCGCGCGGCCCGGTTCAACTGGCCAGGATCGACGGCTCGCGCCGGGCCGCACAATCGCTGCGAAAGCAGACCCGGCAGCTCGAACCTACCGGCAGCGGCATCGGCGCCGCTGCGTCGGCACCCAGCGGCGGCATGACCTGCGGGATCGCCGGGGTCAGCAGCATGCTGGATTCCCAGGCGAACGGCGGGACGAAGCGTTCGGGGCCACGAGGCTCAGCCGCCGCGAAGGCCAGGAAGCGATGCGCCGGGCGGCTGGCGGTCTCGACCAGGGCCCGAACCGGACGGCCCGGCTGCAACAGCGCCTGATAGAGCGGCCAGACCGGGCAGGCCCCGCCAAAGCGCGGCAGCGCGAACCCTTCGACCGGGCGACGATAGGTCAGCGTGCCCGACCCGTCGCAAACGACCAGGCCAAAGCGCGGCACCCCGGCCAGCGGCGGCAGGCTGGCCAGCCGGCGAAACAGGCGCGACAGCGAGACGCCGAAGTCCTGCGCAAGCTGGTCGGGACAAAGCCCCCCGCCCGCGCCCAGCATCGCGGTCAGGGCCGGTTCCAGCCGCGACAGCGGCAGTGCCAGGGCATCGGCACGCGCGCGTTTCAGCCAGTCACGCGCCAGTGCCCGCGATGCCTGCGACGCCAGTTCGGGCGGCTCGTCGCGCAGCGCGGCCAGGGCATCGCTTTTCGCGTCCTCGACCTGGGGCAGGTGAAACCCGTGCCGCGCCAGCCAGCTTTCCAGCTCTTCCTGCGGGGCGGCGAGGCCGGTTTCCTCGGACGCGGCATCGAGATAGGCGACCAGCGCCTCGGCGGCCGTGGCCAGGCGGCGCGAGTCGGCATGGATATTGTGGTGAAACCGCGCCAGCCATTCGCCGTCCAGATCATCGGTTTCGGCCAGGATCGCGGCGGTGGACTGCACCGAGGTCACCGCCGACACGATCTCGTGCAGGGCCGCCGAAAGGTTGGGATCGTGCGTCATCCGGTCGCTCAGGCGCTCGATGATGCGATCCTGCGCTTCGCTGCGGCCCTGAAGGGCGGCCAGATGCGCCGCCCATCCCGGAAACCGGCCTGCGAATTCCTCGATCCGGTCCAGTTCGGGCGGCGGGTCGGCGCCGGTCATCGCCGCTGCCGTGCTCAAGGCTTCCAGCAAGGCGTCGCCAGCATCGTCGGTCAGGCTTTCGGGCGCGATGTCAAGGGCCTGCGCCACCGCCGACAACAGGGTTTCCGGTGCCCGGCGGCGATTGTGCTCGATTAGGTTCAGATACGAGGGCGAGACCCCGGCCAGCCGCGCCAGTTCGGCCTGCGACATGCCGCGCGCAAGCCGCATCGCCCGGATCCGGGTTCCCGAAAGCGTGGTTCTGGGCATGCCATCCTCCCTGCCCATGATTTACAGCACGCGGCGCCTTGCCCGGCAAGGGTGCCCGCGCCGGGCCGGAATTGCGCCTTTTCACACGCAGCATGCTGACGTATAACCCCCCGAACAAAAACGGGCGCGCCAGACGCGACCCAATCCAATCGAGGACGGCAATGACCAAAGATCACGCGTCGGACGATGTGGCCTTCATCAAGGCCCTGGCCGAACTTCTCAATGCCAACGACCTGACCGAAATCAAGGTCGAACGCGAATACGCCGAGAATGACACGCTCAGCGTGCGGGTGACCAAGCAGCGCCAGACAGCGGCCAACGTGCAATACGCGACCCCCGCCGCAGCGCCTGCGCCCTCGGCCGCCGCGTCCGCCCCGACTCAATCGGCCCCGGCATCGGCCGATCCCGCCGATCATCCCGGTGCCGTGGCCTCGCCAATGGTCGGTACGGCCTATCTGTCGCCCGAACCGGGCGCCGACGCCTTTGTCAGCGTCGGATCGCAGGTCAGCGCCGGGCAGACCCTGCTGATCATCGAGGCGATGAAGACCATGAACCACATCCCCGCGCCGCATTCGGGCGTGGTCAAGCGCATCCTGGTGGCCGACGGGTCCGCCGTGGAATACGGCGCACCGCTGATGATCGTCGAGTAGGGTCGAACGCATGTTCAACAAGATCCTTATCGCCAACCGGGGCGAAATCGCCCTGCGCGTGATCCGCGCCTGCCGCGAGATGGACATCGCCTCGGTCGCGGTCCATTCCACCGCCGACAGCGACGCGATGCATGTGCGCATGGCCGACGAGGCGATCTGCATCGGCCCCGCCCCATCCAGCGAAAGCTATCTGAGCGTGCCGGCCATCATTTCCGCCTGCGAGATTTCGGGCGCCGAGGCGATCCATCCCGGCTATGGCTTCCTGTCCGAAAACGCCAGCTTCGTGCAGATCGTCGAAGATCACGACCTGACCTTCATCGGTCCCTCGGCCGCGCATATCCGCATGATGGGCGACAAGATCACCGCCAAGGAAACCGCCAAGAAACTGGGCATTCCGGTGGTGCCGGGCTCGGAAGGCGGGGTGCCCGATCTGGACACCGCCAGATCCGTGGCCGCCGGCATGGGCTATCCGGTGATCATCAAGGCCACCGCCGGCGGCGGCGGGCGCGGCATGAAGGTCGCGACATCCGAGACCGAGCTTGAAGCCGCGTTCCGCACCGCCCGGACCGAGGCCAAGGCCGCGTTTGGCAATGACGAAGTCTATATCGAGAAATACCTGCAAAGGCCGCGTCATATCGAAATTCAGGTCTTTGGCGACGGCAAGGGCAACGCCGTGCATCTGGGCGAGCGCGACTGCTCGTTGCAGCGCCGCCACCAGAAGGTCCTCGAAGAGGCACCCGGCCCCTCGATCAGCCAGCGGGAACGCGACCATATCGGCGGGATCTGCGCGCGCGCGGTGGCCGAGATGGGCTATTCCGGGGCCGGGACGATCGAGTTTCTTTATGAGGACGGGAATTTCTATTTCATCGAGATGAACACCCGCCTGCAAGTCGAACACCCGGTGACCGAGGCCATCTTCGGCGTCGATCTGGTGCGCGAACAGATCCGCGTCGCGGCGGGCCATCCACTGTCGTTCACGCAAGACGACTTGCAGATCAACGGCCATGCCATCGAAGTGCGCATCAACGCCGAAAAGTTGCCGAACTTTGCGCCCTGCCCCGGTCAGGTCAAGACGTTCCATGCCCCCGGCGGGCTGGGCGTGCGGATGGATTCGGCCCTTTACGGCGGCTATCGGATCCCGCCCTATTACGACAGCCTCGTGGCCAAGCTGATCGTGCATGGGCGCGACCGGCCCGAGGCACTGGCGCGTCTGCGCCGCGCGCTGGGCGAGTTGATCATCGACGGGATCGACACCACCGTGCCGCTGTTCTTTGCGCTGTTGGAACAGGAAGCCGTGCGCGGGGGCGACTACAACATCCACTGGCTGGAAAAATTCCTGGCGGAAGCCCTGGAATGAGCGGTGCGCCCGGCCCCGGCCGGGACGGGGGGTGGGCATGGAGCTGACCCCCGATCTGATTCTGCGCGCCTATGCCGCGGGCATATTCCCCATGGCCGAGACCGCCGACAGCGACGTGCTGCACTGGTTTCGCCCGGCCCGGCGCGGCGTCCTGCCGCTGGACGGGTTCCACGCCGCGCGCTCGCTCAGGCGCAGCTGGCGCCGGGGCGGTTGGCGGTTCAGTTGCGACACCGCCTTCGACGCGGTTCTGGCCGGCTGCGCTGACCGCCCGGAAACCTGGATCAACGCGGAAATCGCGGGCGCCTTTGGCGAGTTGCACGCCCTGGGCCTTGCGCATTCGGTCGAGGTCTGGGCGCCCGACGACACGCTGGCGGGCGGGGTCTACGGGCTGGCCTTGCAAGGGGCTTTCTTTGCCGAGAGCATGTTCTCACGCCGCACCGATGCATCGAAACTGGCGGTGGCGGAACTGGTGGCGCGGCTGCGACGGGGCGGGTTCGTGCTGATGGATACCCAGTATCCGAACCCGCATCTGGCGCGCCTCGGCGGGATCGCGATCAGCCGCGCCAGCTATGAGCGGCGCCTGCAGGCCGCGCTGTCGGTCGAGGCCGATCATGGGCGCGCCTTTGCCAGGTCCAACCCACACGCCGCGAACGGCGCCTATTGGCAGCCGATCACCCAGACATCGTAGCGCGCATGGTCCAGCGCGTTGAGCGCGGGGCTCGATGCGATCATCCAGCCGCGAAACAACTGCTCGCCCCGGCGGGCATCGGTGATGTCCAGAAAGGCAAAGGCATCGGCCGAGGGGTCGTCGGCCGGGAACCGGCACGCGATCAGCGAAATCTCCAGCCGCGCGAATTCGACGCTTTCCCCGACACTGACTTCCAGATCCGTCGTCTCGCCCGAAATCTTGTCCAGCCCGCGCAGGATGACCCCGTCGCTTGACGCCATGGTGCCCTGCGCCGCCGCCGGTGCGACCGGGGCAAGCGCGACCAGCGCGGCCAGATATGCCGCGCGCAGGGTCATTCGTCCTCGGATCCGGTGACAAAGCGCAGCATCATCTGCACCAGGCTGACCGCGCTTTGGGTATCTTGGAACATGGCGCCGGGCTCAAGGTTATAGGGCGAACCGCCGGGAAGGATCTCGACGAAGGTGCCGCCCAGCAAACCCTCGGTCGCGACCTGGATGGTGCTGTCTTCGGGCAGAACGATGCGATCCTCGATCAGGACGGTGACGGCGGCACGAAAGCTGTCGGGGTCCAGCGACATGTCACTGACGGTGCCGACCGGCACGCCGCCGATGCGCACCTCGGTCCCGGTGCGCACCCCCTCGGCCGAGCGGAACGATGCCGTCAGTTCATAGCCGCTGTGCGCGCCCAGCCTTGTGCCGGTGGTTTGCACGGCAAAGGCCGCGAAAGCCACGGCCACGATCAGCACCACCGCCCCCAGCGCGACTTCCCAGTTGCGATAGGCCATGGTTCAGCACCTCGGGTGGTTGGAACGGACGTGGGCGCAGGTCATTCGGGCTGCCATGCCTCATAGTCGCGGCGTTCGGCCGGCTGGGGCTGGCGCAGCGATCCGGGCGGGGCATAGGCCAGCGCCGTGCCCGTCAGGTTCTCATGGTGCGGTTTTTCCCAGCTGCGATGCGGCAGCGGCTTTTCGCTGGGCGGCTCATCCCAGGTATGGTGCATCCAGCCGTGCCAGTCGGGACTGATGCGGCTGGCCTCGGCCTCACCGTTGTAGATCACCCAGCGGCGCTTGCCGTCGTGGGTCTGGTAGAACACGTTGCCCTGTTCGTCCTCGCCGACGCGGATACCCTTGCGCCATGTGAACAACTGGGTGCCCAGCGTCTGGCTGTTCCACCAGGTCAGAAGGCGAAGAAGGAAGTTCATGGCCAGTGTCCCTTGTTGCGGATTGGCACCCGTATGGCCCAGATCGGGGCGGAAATAAAGCCCCGTCGGGCAGCCCCGGCGGGGCCGGGGCCGCCCATGTTCAGCGGATCACACGCACGCGTTCCATGCGGTCGGGCGCATCGGTCACGGCGCCATTGGGGCCGGGTCCGCGCTTGATCGCGTCCAGCACGTCCAGCCCGTCCGTGATCTGGCCCAGCACGGTGTATTGCCCGTTCAGATGCGTGGCGGGTTCGAACATCAGAAAGAACTGGCTGTTGGCGCTGTTCGGGTTCTGCGCGCGCGCCATGCCCATCACCCCGCGCTCGAACGGGGCGTCGGAAAACTCGGCCTCAAGGTCGGGCAACTCGGACCCGCCGGTGCCGGCACGCGCAAGCGTCTCTTCACGGCCGTACTGCACGTCGCCCGTCTGCGCCATGAAGCCATCGATCACCCGGTGAAACACGACACCGTCATAGGCGCCGTCTTCGGCCAGGGTGATCACCCGCTCGACGTGATCGGGCGCCAGATCGGGGCGCAGGGCGATGCGAATCACGCCCTCGGCCTGACCGGCGACGGTGATTTCCAGCACCGGCGCATCCTCGGGCGCGTCGGATTGGGCGGCGGCAGACAGCGCAACCATCACGCTCAGCGGCAGGGCCAGGCTTGCGGCAAGAAAGGAACGCTTAAGCATCGGCGGCCACCTTGACCGACAGCATCCGGTCAGGCTCGGCGGGCGGCTCGCCGCGCGTGATGGCATCGACATGTTCCATCCCCGAAATGACGCGGCCATAGACGGTATATTGCCGGTTCAGGAAATGATTGTCGGAAAAGTTGATGAAGAACTGGCTGTTGGCCGAATTCGGGTTTTGCGAGCGTGCGGCGCCCAGCGTGCCGCGATCATGCGGCACCCCCGAGAATTCGGCGGGAAGATCGGGCAGGTCCGAGCCGCCGGTGCCAGCGCGGCGCAGGTTGAAATCCTTTGCGGCATTGCCGTGGGCCACGTCGCCCGTCTGCGCCATGAACCCGTCGATGACGCGATGAAACACCACGTTGTCATAGGCCCCCGCGCGCGCCAGCTCTTTCATGCGCGCGCAATGGTGCGGGGCGACATCGGGCAGAAGCTCGATCATCACGGTGCCGCCTTTCAGGTCCATCAGGATGGTGTTTTCAGGGTCTTTGATCTCGGCCATGCCGCACTCCTCGGTTCGTCGTTCGGGCGCGACCGTAACGGGGTTGACCGGCAAGGAAAAGACCCGCCGGCGCCCCGTCGCGCCAAGTTGACCGCGCCGGGCACGACTGCCGGGTGTTGACGCCTGCGCGCCGGGCGGGCATCACCGGAACCAACGATACGCAACAGGAGCCGCAGATGGGCTGGAAGCCGCTGGACGCAATGGATTTCGCGGGCAAGACCGCGCTGGTGCGGGTGGATATCAACGTGCCCATCGAGAACGGGCGCGTCAGCGATGCCACGCGCATCGAGGCCATCTTGCCGACGATCCGCCATATCGCCGACGCGGGTGGCAAGGTCGTTCTGCTGGCCCATTTCGGCCGGCCCAAGGGCAAGGTCGTCCCCGAGATGTCGCTGGCCCAGGTGCGCCCGGCACTTGAGGCGGCACTCGGTCAGCCCGTGGCCTTTGCCGAGGATTGCATCGGCCTGCCCGCCAAGCGCGCGGTTCTGGCCATGTCGGCTGGCGATGTGCTGCTGCTGGAGAACACGCGCTTTCATCCGGGCGAGGAACAGAACGACGCCGAACTGGCCGCGGCGATGGCCGCGCTGGGCGAGGTCTATGTCAATGACGCCTTTTCCGCCGCCCATCGCGCCCATGCCTCCACCGAGGCGATTGCCCGGCTCTTGCCGGCCTGTGCCGGGCGGCAGATGGCGGCCGAACTCAAGGCGCTGGAGGCCGCGCTGGCCCATCCCGAACGCCCGGTGGCGGCGGTCGTGGGCGGGGCAAAGGTCTCGACCAAGCTGGATCTGCTGGGCAACCTCGTCGCCAAGGTCGATCACCTGATCATCGGCGGCGGGATGGCGAACACCTTTCTGGCGGCCCAGGATCAGCCGGTCGGCAGGTCGCTGTGCGAGCATGACATGGCCGACACCGTGCGCGAGATCCTGTCGCGCGCGCAGGAAACCGGCTGCCAGATCCATTTGCCGCGTGATCTGGTGATCGCCCGCGCGCTGCAAGAAAACGCCCCGCATGAGGTGGTCGCCGAATGCCCCGAGGATGCGATGATCCTCGATGCCGGGCCCGACAGCATCGCGGCGTTCAAAGCGGTTCTGGACACGGCGCGCACCCTGATCTGGAACGGCCCGCTCGGCGCGTTCGAGGTCAGTCCCTTTGACGCGGCCACCAACGCGGTGGCGCGCCACGCCGCCGAACGCAGCCGCGCGGGCGCGCTGGTGTCGGTGGCCGGCGGCGGCGACACGGTGGCCGCGCTCAACCGTGCGGGCGCGGCATCGGATTTCACCTATATCTCGACCGCCGGCGGGGCCTTTCTGGAATGGATGGAGGGCAAGACCCTGCCCGGCGTCGCCGCGCTGGAAGGATAGCACGCCATGCCGTCCGCCGCCCCGCACGACCCCGATGACCCCAAGGGCCTGATCCGCGAAAGCTACCGGATCGAGGGGATCGGCGATGGCGAATGCCGCTCGATCCTGATCGACTGGGCGCTGAGCATCGAGGCCTCGCGCGATCAGGCCGAGGCCCTGGCCCGGCTGCATGCCCGCTATGGCCCGCAGGCCCCCGATCACCCGATGACCCGGCTGATGGCACAAACCGCCGGGGCACCCACCGCGCCCGCTGGCCGGCGGGGCGGGCGTGCCGGGCGGCTGGGCCGCACGTGACCGGTGCTGGACAGCCGCGCGCCCCGGCCTACCTTGGGCGCTGCCGCCACGGAGTGATGCCTTGCCCGCCGGACTGATCCCCTCGCCCCTGACCGTGATCCTGGGCCTGACTGCGGCCCTTGTCCTGCTGGCCGGCTGCGCCGCGGTCATCGACGCGCAGGCCACGCGGCGCGAGGCGCGCTGGGAGGCCGCGAACCCGCCCGCCGGCCGGTTCGTGACGGTCGAGGGGCACCAGATCCACCTGCGCGAGATGGGTCAACCGGCCGGCAGCGCCCCGGATCTGGTGCTGATCCACGGCGCCAACGGAAACTTGCGCGATTTCACGTTCGATCTGACCGACCGGTTGAAGGATGACTATCGCATCATCGCCCTTGACCGGCCGGGTCTGGGCTGGTCGGACAGTTGGGGCACCGCCGACGGCGACCCGCGTGTGCAGGCCCGGATCTTGCGCCGTGCGGTTGCCGGGCTGGGCGTGAGGCAACCGATCGTGCTGGGCCATTCCTATGGGGGGGCGGTGGCCATGGCCTGGGCGCTGGAAGCCCCGCAAGACACCGCCGCGCTGGTGATCGTCTCGGGCGCCACCTATCCTTGGGAGGGGGCGCTGGGTCTGTGGTATCGCATCAACGCCGGTCCGTTGGGCAGCGCCGCCCGTCACCTGCTGAGCGCACTGGTCCCCGAAACGGCGGCGCGCATCACGTTCCGGTCGGTCTTTGACCCGCATCCGCTGCCCGACGGCTATGTCGATCATTTCGGCGCCGGCCTGTCGATGCGCCGATCCTCGCAGGCCAACAACACCCGGCAAGTCAACGCCCTCAACGGGTTCCTGCGCCAGATGCAACCGGGATATGCGGACCTGTCGCTGCCGATCGAACTGGTTCACGGCGAACAGGACACCATCGTCGGGCTGGATATCCACAGCGCGCGCCTGGAAAGCGAGGTCGCCTCGGCCCGGCTGGAACGGCTGCCGGACGCCGGCCATATGCCGCATCACAGCCATCCCGACACCGTGGTCGCGGCGGTCGCGCGCGCGCGCGACCGCGCCGGGCTACGGTAACGGCTCAGGATCGGTCAACCGCCGCCCGCCGCGCCAGACCCCGGCCAGCGCCAAGGCGTCGTCCAGATGCACGAAATCGGCCGGCCGGCCAGACATCAGCCGCCCGGCCCGCGCGCCGATCACATCGGCGGGCACCGCGGTCGCCATGGCCAGCGCCCGCTCTAACCCGCACCCCGCCACCACAAGATGCGCCACCGCTTGCGGCAGGGTGATGTCGGCCCCCGCCAGCGTGCCATCGGCCAGCGTCAGACGCCCCGCGCGGCGCAGGATTCGCCGGCCGCCCAGCGTGAAGGCGTCGAGATCGGTGCCCGCGACGGCCATCGCATCGCTGACCAGGAACAACATGTGCGAAGGCTTTGCCCGCAAGGCGATGCGCAACACCGGATCGCGCACATGGAGACCATCGGCGATCACGCCCGCGGCCACCGGCGCATCCAGCGCCGCCCCGGCCAGACCCGGCGCGCGATGGCCCAGCGGGCTCATCGCGTTGAACAGATGCGTGACGCAGCGCGCGCCCGCCTCGATGGCCGCGCGGGCCTCGGTCTCGGTGCAATCGCTGTGACCCAGGCTGACGATCACCCCTGCCGCCACCAGTTCGGCGATCTGCGCGGGGCTCGCGGCCTCGGGGGCAAGCGTGATCATCAGCGCGCCAAGGTCCGACACGGCCTTGCGATAAAGCTTCAGATCCGCCGCCGTCATGGGCCGGATCAGCGCCGGATCATGCGCGCCGTGGCGGCGCGGATCCAGGTGCGGCCCCTCCAGATGCAGACCGGCAAGGCCCGCGACACCGGCGCGGCGCGCCCCGATCGCGGCGTAGATCACTGCCGCGGTGGCATCGGGCGTATCGGTGATCAGGGTCGGCAGGATCGCGGTCGCACCCAGCCGGGCATGGGTGTCGCAGATCCGCGCGATCACCCCGTCCGCACCCGACAGCATGACCCCGCCGCCGCCGTTGACCTGCACATCCACCATCCCCGGCGCGATCCCGCCCGCGCCCAGGTCGTGCAACCGCGCATCGGGCGGCAACGGCTGCCCGGCCTGCAGGACATCCGCCACCCGCCCCGCGCGCACCAGCAGGGCCGCGCCCCGGTACAACGCGTCGCCATCATGAAGCCATTCGGCCCGGTATACCTCTGCCCGCATGCGCACCCCCTTGCCCTGCCATACCCCAAGCCGCGCGCGGCGCAAAGCGGTGGCATTCATCGGGCGCAGGCGCTATCGCTTGGGCCAGGGGGTGGCGCGATGGCGTTTGTGGGCATCGACATGGGCGGAACCGCGACGCGCTGGGTGCTGCTGGACGGCACCGGCGCACCGATGGCGCGCGGCACGGCGCCGGGCGCCACGGCGCTGGATGCCGTTGGCGCCAACGGCCCGTCCTTTGTCGCCGCGCTGGACGCGGTGCGCGCGGCCGTGCCCGTTGTTGCGCGGCGCGCCCATCTGGGCCTGACCGGCGCGGGGCTGGGCGGTGACGCCACCATCGCTGCGATCTGCGGGCGGGCGCTGGGGCTGCCGGCGGATGCGATCAGCCTTGAGACCGACATCGAACTGGCCTGGCGCGCCGCCTTTGGCCGGGGGCCGGGGCATCTGGTGCTGGCGGGAACCGGTTCGGTCGGCATGACGCGCAATGTAGACGGCGCGGCATTGGTGATCGGCGGGCACGGCGCGCTGATCGACGATGCCGGCTCGGCCGCGTGGATCGCGCTGCGGGCGCTGCGTTGCGTGCTGCGCCGCCTTGACGAGACCGGGCGCGCCGAAACGCCCCTGGCGCAGGCGCTGTTCGCCGCCATCGGCGGCCACGGCTGGGACGCGGTTCGCCGCCATGTCTATGGCGGGGATCGCGGGCGGATCGGCCTGCTGGCACGCGCGGTTGCCACCGCCGCCGATGACGATGCCGAGGCGCGGGCGATCCTGGAACGCGCCGCGGATGAACTGGCGCGGCTTGCGCGTATCCTGCGCGACCGCGGCGCCATGGGTGCCGACGCGGCCGGGCCGCTGGTTTTCGCGGGCGGCGTTCTGGCCCTTCATCCGGCGATCGCCGAACGTCTGTCGGCCCTGTTGCCGGATGCAAGCCCCGCCTTCAAGACGCTGGATGCGGCCCTTGCCGCCGCCCATTTCGCCAGGGAGAGCGCATGAACACCACCGAATCCGCCGCCACCCGTTATGCCGGGGTCGAGACCTGGCCGACCGAGGACATGGTCACCACGATGATCGAGGGGCAACTGGCCGCCGTTGCCGCCCTGCAAGGCGCTGCGGGCGCACTGGCCACGGCCATCGACGCCGTGGCGGCGCGGCTGCGCACGGGCGGGCGGCTGATCTATCTGGGGGCGGGCACATCGGGGCGGATCGCGGTGCAGGACGCGGCCGAACTGCTGCCCACCTTTGGCTGGCCGCAGGATCGGGCGCTGGCGCTGATGGCCGGGGGCGAGAGCGCGCTTTTGCGCGCGGTCGAAGGCGCCGAGGATGACGAACCCGCCGCGATCGCCGCGCTGGACGCGGCCGGGATGGGCGCGCAGGACGCGGTGATCGGCGTCGCGGCATCGGGGCGCACGCCGTTCGTTGTGGCGGGGCTCAGGCATGCCGGCGCCAAGGGCGCGCTGACGGTCGGGCTGTTCAACAACCCCGGCGCCACGCTGGAAAGCGTCTGCACCCATCCGGTCCTGTTGCCGACCGGCGCCGAGATCGTCGCCGGATCGACGCGGATGAAGGCCGGGACCGCGCAGAAGGCCGCGCTGAACATCCTGTCGACCGGCGTCTTCCTGCGGCTTGGCCATGTCTGGCGCGGGCGCATGGTCGAGATGGAACCGACCAACGACAAGCTGCGCGCCCGCGCGGTCGAGATGGTGGCCGAGCTGGCCGATGCCCCGCCCGAGGCCGCGCGCCGCGCGCTGGCCGAGGGTGGCACGATCAAACACGCCATCGTCATGCTGGCGCGCGGGCTCGACCGTACCGGGGCCGACAGGCTGCTGGCCGAAGCGGGCGGGCGGCTTCACCTGGCACTCGCCGCCCCCGCCTGAGCCGGGGCCTGCCGTCAGCGGGTATCGGGCGGCAGGGCGCGCCGCCGGTCATGCGCGCGCATCAGCATCCCCGCACGGGCCGCGCCCGCCTCGGTCAGCGAAAACAGCGCCCCGTCGCGCCGGATCAGCCCGCGATCCAGCCCCGACAGGATCACGGCGCGCGCATCGTCGCGCGTCCAGTGCAGATGTTCGACAAAGGCGGCCTCGGTGCATTCCTCGGCGCGGTCGGGCGTATCGCTGTGGCTGGCCAGATGGATCAGAAGGGTATTGAGCCGTTCCTCGTCGCGCAGCAGGCGCCGGCGGATCAGCGCGGCCACCAGCCCGCTGCGCGGGGCGGCCACCAGCGCGACCACCAGTCCCGCGCCGGTGGCAACCGCCATCATGCCGCCGATCGACACATCCCAGCGGATCGCCAGCGCATATCCCGCCCCGACCGAGAACAGCCCCGAGCCGACGGCGATCGCCAGCATCGCCCACAGCCTGCGGCTGAGCAACAGCCCCGTGACGGGCGGCACGATCAGGAACGCCATGAACAGCACCACGCCCACCGCGTCGAACGCCGCCACCGCCGTGGCCGAGGTCAGGGCCAGCAGCACGGCCCCGATGAGGCCGGGACGAAACCCGAAGGCACTGGCCAGGCCCGGATCAAAGGACGCCAGTTTCAGCTCTTTCCAAAACAGGGTGATGAAGCCTGCGTTCAGCATCGCCACCACGCCCAGCGTGACCGCCGCGGCGGGCAGTTCCAGCCCCAGCAGCGTTTTCGTTTCCAGCCAGACGAACCCGATCTCGCCCAGCAGAACGGTGTCGATATCCAGATGCAGGTTGCGCGCATTCAGGTTGATCAGCAGCACCCCCAGCGCGAACATCGCCGGAAACACCAGCCCCAGCGCGGCATCCTGCGCCATCAGGCGGGTGCGCGCCAGCGCCTGGGCGCCCAGCACGCTGGCAAGCCCGGCCAGCGCCGCGCCGCCCACCGCCAGCGGCCCGGACCGCGCGCCGGTGACGAACCAGGCCAGCACGATGCCCAGCACGATCGCATGCGAGATCGCGTCGCTGGCCATGGACTGCCCGCGCAGCACCAGAAACGTGCCCAGCAGCGCGCCCGACAGCGCCACCAGCGCGCCGGTCATCAGGATCATGGCCGGAACCGATTGCAAGAGCGCGCTCATTCGCGGCCCTCGGCGGCTTGCTGCCCGCGCGCGGTCAGCGCCCAATGCGGGCGCCGGTCCGGGCCATGCACGTCACGGCGGATGAGCCCCTCGCCCTCAAGGCGTTCCAGGACCGGGCGGGCCGACGCGCCCAGATAGGTGTCGATCATCGCCTCTTCGCTGCGGTGGCCCGGATTGCCGTGTTCGACGGACAGCCCGCGCAGCGCGTCCAGCACCTGCCGCCGTTGCAGGCGGCGGCGCGCCGTAACCCGTGCAAGGGCCTGGGCCAGCGCCCCGCGGCCCGGCGCGAGCACAAGTGACAACGCAACGACGACGGTTGCGGCCAGCACCATCACCGGGCCTGTGGCGACCCCATCACCCATTGCCGAAAGGGCGGCGCCGACGACGCCCGATCCGGCGCCGAAGAGCGCTGCCAGAATCACCATCGGTGCCAGCCGGTCGACCCATTGCCGGGCCGCCACGGCCGGCGCGATCAGCATGGCCACCATCAGGACCACACCCGCCAGCGCGAGCCCCAGCACGATGGCGATGGCAACCAGAACGCTGAGCGCCGTTTCCAGCGCATCCACCGGCAACCCGGCCGCGCGCGCACCCTGCGGATCGAAGCTGACGAACTGGAACTCCTTCCACAGGGCCGCGATCACGGCCAGCACGGCAAGGGCAACTCCGGCCATCAGCGGCAGGTCGGTTCGCAGCACTGAAGCCGCCTGACCATAGAGGAACACCTCGACCCCGGCCGCACCGGGCCGCGCCTGCGCCAGGCTGTAAAGCACCACGCCCGCGGCAAAGAACAGGCTCAGAACCACGCCCAGGGCCGCATCGGGCTTGACCCCGGCCACGCGGCGCAAACCCTGAACCGACAGGCCCGCCAGCGCCCCGGCCGCCAGCGCGCCAAGCAAGATCGCGGCAAAACTGCGCCCCCCGGCAATAAGGAACCCGCCGACCACGCCGGGCAGCGCGGCATGCGAGATGACATCGCCCAGCAGGCTTTGTCCGCGCAGGACCAGAAAACTGCCCAAAACCCCGGCCAAGGCCCCGATCAGCGCGGCCGCCATGGCGACGGTGACAAGGGTATGGCTGATGTCGAAGCTCATGGCGCGCGGTCCGTCGGTGCCGGCTTGCCGGTTTCAAACGATCCGTCCAGCGCGCCGATCAGTGCCAGTTGCCCGCCATAGGCGGCGCGCAAATTCTCGGCCGTATAGACCTGCGCAACCGGGCCTTGTGCGACGATGCGCTGGTTCAGCATCACCAGCCAGTCGAAATACCGCGCAACGGTCTGCAAGTCGTGATGCACCACGATCACGGTCTTGCCCGCATCGCGCTGCGCCTTCAACAGCGCGACGATCGCGGCTTCGGTCACGGCATCGACCCCGGCCATCGGCTCGTCGAGGAAATAGAGATCGGCCTCCTGCACCAGGGCGCGGGCGATGAAGACGCGCTGCTGCTGGCCGCCCGAAAGCTGGCTGATCTGGCGCCGGGCATAGTCGCTCAGGCCGACCTGTTCCAGCGCCGCCATGGCGCGCGCGCGCGCTTGGCGGCCGGGGCGGCGCAGCCAGCCCAGCTGGCCGTACAGGCCCATCAACACCACCTCCAGCACCGTGGCCGGGAAATCCCAGTCCACCGACTGGCGCTGGGGCACATAGGCCACCCGGCGGCGCGCGGCGCGGATCGGCTGGCCAAAGATGCGCACATGGCCCGCCACCGGCTTCACCAAACCCAGCACGGCCTTGATCAGCGTGGATTTTCCCGCGCCGTTGGGGCCCACGATCGCCGCCATGACCCCCGGCGGAATATCGAGGTCGATATCCCATAGCACCGGCCGTTCCTGGTAGCTGACGGTCAGATCCTCGATATGGCAGGCGATATGCGGCTCGTGCAGCGCGTCCATGGGGCCCCCGGCAAAGTGCGACTCGCGGTCGCCAGCGTTGACGCTATTGCGATTCGTTCGCAAGTAAAAGCCCGCGCGCGCTTATTCCTTGGGGTGGCGCGCCTCGCAGGTCCAGCGGCCGCTGGCGCGGCTCCAGTATTCGGCCGCGATCCCGGCATGGGTCAGGGCGCGCCACTGCCCGCGCGCCGCCTCGACCGCCTGGGCATCCAGCCCGTCGAACACGATGCACAGCCGGTCCAGCGCGCGGGCCTCGTCGGGGCTGACGGGGCTGGCATCCAGCGCGATCAGGCAGCCGGGGCGGTTGGGCAGGTCAGGCGCGGCGCGATCGTCCCAGCACAAGAGCGCGGGCTGATCGGCGTCATGCGGCCCGCCCGCCAGCCCGTGCGGCAAGAACCCCTCGCCGCGCCAGAGCTGGCGGTCCAGCGCCTCCATCCGTGTCCCGTCGGTGCCGCGCAGCGCAACGCGCAAGCCCGCCTCGAACGCCTTGCCGATCAGGATCGGCAACAGCCCTTCGAGCGGGTCTTGCGTCAGGTGATAGAACCGCGCGACGGCCATCGGCCCCTAGCCGCCGAAGCGGGTTCTGACCAGCGTATCCAGCGCCCGCACGCCCCAGCCGGTCGCCCCCTTGGGGGCGAAGGCGGTTTCCTTGTCGATCAGCGTCACCCCGGCGATATCGAGGTGGATCCAGGGCACGTCGGGCTTGACGAAGCGTTGCAGGAACTGCGCGGCAGTGATCGAGCCCGCCGGGCGCCCGCCGACATTCTTCATGTCGGCGATGCGCGACTTCAGTTGCGCGTCATAGGCCGGGTCCAGCGGCAGCCGCCAGGCCCCCTCGCCGGTGTCCTCGGCCGCTTTCAGGAAATCGGCGCACAACCCGTCGTCATTGCCAAAGACACCCGCCTTTTCATGGCCCAGCCCGATGATCACCGCCCCCGTCAGCGTCGCCAGATCGACCATCGCGGCAGGCTTGAAGCGGTCTTGCGCGTACCACATCACATCGGCCAGGACCAAGCGCCCCTCGGCGTCGGTGTTGATCACCTCGATCGTGTCGCCCTTCATCGACGTAACCACGTCGCCCGGACGCTGCGCCCGCCCGTCGGGCATGTTCTCGACCAGGCCTACCAGGCCCACGACATTGGCCTTGGCCTTGCGCGCGGCCAGGGCGCGCATGACCCCGGCGACGACGCCCGCGCCGCCCATGTCCATCGTCATGTCTTCCATCCCGGCCGCCGGCTTGATCGAGATGCCGCCGGTATCGAACACAACGCCCTTGCCGACCAGCGCCAGCGGCGCGGCATCGCCGCCGCCCTTCCATTGCATGACGACGACCTGCGACGGGGACTCGGACCCCTGCCCCACCGCCAGCAGCGCCTGCATCCCCAGCTTGTGCAGATCGGCCTCGTCCAGCACCTCGACCTCGAGGCCGAGATCGCGCATCGCCTCAAGCCGTTTCGCAAACTCGACGGTGGTCAGGATGTTGGCCGGCTCGTTGACCAGATCGCGGCTGAAATGAACCGCATCGGCGCGCGCCAGAAGCGGCGCGGCGGCGGTGCGGGCGGCCTCGGCGGCCTTGCAGGCCAGCGTGACATCACCCAGAGCCTTGGGCGCCTCGGCCTTGCGGGCAAAGGCATAGGCGCGCAGCGCGATCCCCTCGGCCAGATGTTCGATCTTGCGCACCGAAGCCGCCGCGACCAGCGCCCCGGCGGTGTCCAGCGCGCGGCCGATTGTGGCCCCGGCCTTGCGCAGATCGGCCGGCTTGGCGTTGCGGGGCAACCGGATCAGGTGCACGGCCCGCGCCGCCATGCCGGCCGGAAAGGCAAGCTCCAACCCTTCGCCGGGCTTGAGGTCGGACCACGCCTCGCTGTCCATCGCGCGCTTGAGCGCGCCGCGCGTCAGCCGGTCGATCCGCCGCGCCCACGGGTCCAGGCTTTCGTCGGCGAACGCCACGACCCGCCCGGTGTGGCGGGCAAGGGCGTCGGCTTCGGCGCTGGCAAAATCGATGTGAACAAGGGTCATCGCGGTCTCCGTGCTGTCTGATCGGGCGCCCGCAAGGGCGCGGTTGTGCGCAAGGTAGCCCCGCGCCGCCGGTTTGACCAGTGCCCGGCAAGGCCCTGTATTCACGGTTTTCCTGCCCGGAAAAACCTTCTAGTGTGCGCGCCGGGGATGTCTGTGGGAAGGAATGTCGCGTGGCGCGGCTGGATCGTTATATTCTGTCGCAACTGCTGCGTGTCTTTGCCTTTTTCGCGCTGGTCCTGATCTCGGTCTATTGGGTGAACCGGGCCGCGCGGCTGTTCGACCAGTTGATCAGCGATGGCCAGCCGCTGCTGGTGTTTTTGGAACTTACCGCGCTCAGCCTACCGATGCTGATCCGCACGGTCCTGCCGGTCGCGGCCTTCGTTGCGACGGTCTATGTCACGCATGGGCTGTTACGCAGCAACGAGATGGCGGTGATGCAGGCGGCGGGATTGTCGCCTTACCGGCTGGCGTGGCCGATCGCGGTCTTCGGCCTGATCGTCGCCGGATTTCTGCTGGTCCTGATGCATTTGCTGATCCCCTCGGCCTATGGCCAGCTGTCCGAACGCCATAACGAGATCGCTCAGAACGTCAGTGCCGGCCTGTTGCAGGAAGGCGTGTTCCAGCATCCCGGCGGCGGCATCACCTTTTTCATCGCCGAGATCACGCAGGACGGCGCATTGAACGGTATCTATCTTTCGGACACCCGCTCGATGGAACGGCGAATCGACTATACCGCCAGCTCGGCGCTGATCGTGCCCGAGGCCAGCGGTCCGAAACTGGTGATGATCGACGGCTTCGCGCAGATCTACGACAACCGCACCGGGCGGCTGGCGACCACCACTTTCAGCGATTTCACCTATGACCTGGGTGCCCTGATCGGCCCGGCCGGTGGCGGGCGTTCGGTGCAGGAACTGTCGACGGGCGAGTTGTTCCGCCCCGGCCCCGCGCTGATCGCGGAAACCGGCGCGACGGCGGCGCAACTGCGTTTCGAACTGGTGTCGCGCTTTGTCGATGCCTTCGCCGCCGTTGCCACGGCGCTGGTCGGCTATGCCGCACTGATCGCCGGTGGGTTCAGCCGGCTGGGATTCTGGCGCGAGGTGCTTCTGGCCGTGGCCCTGCTGGTGGTTCTGCAGACGCTGGCCAATTTCCTGGCGGGCGAGGCCATGCGCTCGGTCGCGCTGTCGTGGCTGGGGCTGGTGCCGCTGGGGCTGTCGTTTGCCGTGGCCTTCGCCCTGATGCGCCACGCCGCGCGGCGGCGACGGCCCGGTGCGCCGGCCGCAACGGACGGGGCGGCGCCATGACCATGGGGCTTTATGTCGTGCGGCGGCTGGCTGGCACCTTCGCGATGATCGCGGCGGTGTTTTTCGGCATGTTGTCCCTGTTCGAGGTGTTCGAGGTGGTGCGCCGCTTCGGCGACGAGGCCGATCTGGCGACGCTCTTGATCCTGTCGCTGCTGCGTGTGCCCAGCACGTTCTACCAGATCATGCCGCTGTTGATGATCCTGTCGTCCATGGCGCTGTTTCTGTCGCTGGCGCGATCGTCGGAACTGGTGGTGATGCGCAGTGCCGGACGCTCGGCCAAGCGCATTCTTGTCGAGCCGATCCTGGCGGTTGTGCTGTTCGGCTGCGTCATTGTTGCCCTGCTCAACCCCTTGGCGACCGCCTCGACCCGGCTTTACCAGCAAAGGCTGGAGGCGCTTCAAAACCCCGAGATGGTCGCGCAGATCTCGCTCAGCGATTCGGCACTGTGGCTGCGCCAGGGCGATTCGCTGGGACAGACCGTCATCCGCGCCGAATCGGTGGGCCCTGACGGGCTGACGTTTTCGCCCATCACCTTTCTGGTGTTCGACCGCGACACCAACGCCCCCCTGATGCGCATCGAGGCCGAACGCGGAACGCTGGAGCCGGGGCGCTGGCGGCTGAGCACGGCCAAGCAATGGACCCTGTCGGATCCCAACCCCGAGGTCACGGCGCAACGTTACGACGAGGTCGCGCTGGAAACCGACCTGACACCGGATCGCATCCGCGACAGCCTGGCCGAGTCGGGCACGATCTCGGTCTGGGCGATGCCCGAGTTCATCCGCGCGATGGAGCGAGCCGGGCTGTCCACGCGCGATCACCGCGCGCAGTTTCAGGCCGAGCTGGCGCTGCCCTTGCTGATGGCGGCAATGATGCTGATCGGCGCGGTGTTATGCTTGCAACACACGCGCGCCGGCTCGGCCTCCAGAAGGGTGCTGATCACGGTTCTGGCTGGATTCGCGCTGTTCTTTTTGCGTAACTTCGCGCAGGTTCTGGGAGAGAACGGGCAGATTCCCGTCGCCTTGGCAATCTGGACCCCGCCTGTCGCTTCCATGCTGCTGGCACTTGGGGTATTGCTACATCTGGAGGATGGCTGAGTGCGTTTGCGCAAGATGGTGACTCAGTGGACACGGGGCGCGGCATCGGCCGCGTGCCTTGCGCTGTGCATCACGCTTGCACCCGCCGCCCCGGCACAGGCCCAGACCCGCGCCACGCTTATGGCAGACCAGGTCTATGTCGATGCCGCGCAACGGCTGGTTGCCAGCGGCTCGGTCGAGGTCTGGCACGGTTCGGTGCGGATGACGGCCGAACGCGTGATCTATGACCGCGCTGGCGACCGGCTGGTCATCGAAGGGCCGATCGTACTGAACGACGGGCCCGACCGGATGTTCCTGGCCGATTCGGCGGAACTGTCGGACGGGTTGCGCAACGGGTTGATCCGGTCGGCGCGCGTCGTGCTGGACCGGCAGCTTCAGATCGCCGCCGCCTCGGTCGAGCGCGAGGATGAGCGCCTGACCCGTATGAACGCGGTCGTGGCGTCAAGCTGCCCGGTCTGCGCCAGCAACCCGACGCCGCTGTGGGAAATCCGCGCTGCGCGCGTCACCCACGACCAGCAGGAACGGCAACTCTATTTCGACCATGCGCAGTTCCGGGTTGCTGGAACGCCGGTCTTTTATCTGCCCCATCTGCGCCTGCCCGATCCGACGCTGCGGCGCTCGCGCGGGTTTCTGACGCCGCGCCTGTCGGTGCGCAGCGGGCTGGGCTTTGGCGTGGTCGCGCCCTATTTCGTGCCCATCGGCGCCGACCGCGACCTGACCCTCTCGCCCACGCTTTATTCCTCCGGCTCGATCGTGCTGGCGCTGCGCTACCGTCAGGCATTCGCCAACGGCGCGCTTGAGATCGGCGGACAGGTCTCGCGCGATCGCCTTCTGCCCGACCGCGCGCGCGGCTATGCCTATCTGCGGGGGCTGTTTCATTTGCGCAACGACTTCCGGCTTGAGGCCGATCTGATGGCGCCAAGCGACCGGCGCTATCTCGACACCTACGGGATCACCTCGGACACGCGCATCCGCAGCCATGTCACGCTGGAACGGTATCGCCGCGATCAGGCGATCCGGGCGCGGGCAGTGCATTTCTACACGCTCGACCGCGGCGTCGACAACACCACCCAGCCGAACCGGCTGGTCCAGGCCGAATGGGAACAGCGGATCGGGCTGGGCCGTGCGGGCGGCGACCTGCGTCTGCGCTTTGCGGGCCAGGCGTTCCAGCGGGTATCGCGCAGCAATGGGCCGGCCGGACGCGACGTGGGCCAGTTCAGCGTCGAGGCGCAATGGCGCCGCCAGATGATCCTGCCGGGCGGGCTGCTGGCGGCCGGCGCGGTGCAGGGACGGCTGGATCATGTGCGCGTCGGCAACGACCGCGCCTATTCGCGTCCGGTCAATCGCGGGGCCATCGAAGGCATGGTCGAACTGCGCTGGCCCTGGGCGGCCAGTGGCGATGCGGGTGCCTCCTATGTGGTTGAGCCGATCGCGCAGGTGATCGGCAGCCACCGCAACCGGGTCCGGCTGCCTAATGAGGACCATGTCATGCCCGAGCTTGATCCGGGGAACCTGTTCTCGTTCCGCCGGTTCACGGGCTTCGATGCGCCCGACATCGGCAGCCGCGCCAATCTGGGGCTACGCTGGGCCCGGATCGACCCGCGGGGGCTGTCGTTCGAGGCGATGGCGGGGCGGATCTGGCGGCGGGGGGGCTATGACGTTTTCGCCCGGCGTAACCCGCAGCCCCTGGGGCAGACCCGATCGAACTGGCTGCTGGCGGGCCGGATGTGGAACGATCGCGGCCTGTCGATGGGCTTGCGGGTGTTGCTGGATGACGCCAGAGACCCCAGCCGCGGCGAGGCCAGCGTGACCTGGAACGGGCGCGCAACCGGCCTGTCGACGGTCTATGTCTATCTGCCGGCCAACCGGTTCGAGGGGCGCAACACCAACAGCGCGGAATGGTATCTCAATGTCTCGCACCAGTTCGCCAACGGCGTCACCGCCCGTGTCGGCTGGGAATACGACGTAACCCGCAGCGAGTTCCGCACCGCCCGGACCGGGCTGGAATACCGCGCCGATTGCGTATCGGTCGATCTTTCCCTCTCGCATCGCTTTGCGACCTCTACTAATGTGAACCGGTCAACCTCGTTCGGCCTGCAGGTCGAACTGCTGGGGATTGGCGGGGCGCGCGCCACCCCGAGTGGGCGCGCCTGCCAGACTTGACGAAGCACCGCGCGCGGATGCACCGTCGCCCGGTCTACGCGCCGAATCGAAGAAAGATGAACGGATTGCCCCGAATGCTGCCGAACCCTGACCGCCCCGCCGTCCGAATGATCCGCCACCGCCCGCAGCGGCCGGGAACGCGGCGTTGGGCCGTGACCGCCCTGGCGATCCTGGGTCTGGCAACGGGTGCCGCGCTGGCGCAGCCGGCGGCGGCGCAATCGCCCTTCAGTGCCGCGTTCTATGTCAACGAACAGGCCGTCACAAATTATGAAATCGACCAGTATGCCCGGTTCCTGGAATTCCTGGGTGTCGGCGCCAGCGACCCGAACGCCGAGGCCCGCGAACGCCTGATCGAGGACCGCATCCGCCTGCAGGAGGCCCGGCGCCTTGGCGTGCGCGTCTCCGAAGAGGACGTTATGGATGGCATGTCCGAATTCGCGTCCCGCGCCGAACTGTCGCGCGACGAGATGATCGAGCGGTTGGCAGAACAGGGTATCGAACGCGACACGTTCGAAACCTTCGTGCGGGCCGGTGTGTTGTGGCGCGAACTTGTCAACCAACGCCACGGCCCCGGCGTCCGCGTGACCGATGCGGAGATCGAGCAGGCGCTGGCCGTCGAATCGGTGCGCCCCGTGACCGAGGTGATGCTGTCGGAGATCTTTCTGCCCGCCGATCCGCAATATGAAGAGGCCGTGGAAGAACTGATCCCGCAGATCGAGGCGATCACCTCGATGGAGGAATTCGCCAATGCCGCGCGCCAGGTCTCGGCCGCGCCGACCGCCCCGCAAGGCGGGCGGATCGATCGCTGGATCGAGCTGGAGACCCTGCCCGAACCCGTTGCCGCCGCCGCCGCGGATGTCGCCCCCGGCACGATCATCGGCCCGGTGGAAGTGCCCGGCGCCTATGCCTTCTTCATGCTGCGCGACCGGCGCAACACCCGCGACGTGCCGGCCGGCGACGTCGAGGTCGAATACCGCCGCCTTGACCTGCCGGGCGGGCGCAGCGAACAGAACCTTGAACGGCTGGCCGAGATCGAAAGCCTGGTCGACGATTGCGACGGGCTGGGCCGGGTGGTGGGCCGGGTCGCGCCGGATCTGCCCGAGGGCGCGGTCTCGACCCATTCGCGGCGCCAGACCGAGCTTCCCACCGGCATCGCCACCGAACTGGGTCGGCTCAACCCCGGCCAGTTGAGCGCGAACATGACCGAGGATGGCGACATGGTCGTGCTGATGCTGTGCCATCGCAACGTTGTCCCCGACCCGGCGCCCTCGGAATCGCAGATCGAGGAATCGCTGTTCAACCGCAAGCTTGAAGGGATTTCCGAGGTCTACATGCAATCGCTGCGCGCCGAAGCGGAGATCCGCGCACCGTGATGCGCGCGGCGCACGACTGCGACGGGTGCCGGGCATGACCACGATGCCCGGCACGCGCCTGCCGTTGGCCGTTACCTGCGGCGATCCCGCGGGGATCGGCCCCGAAACCGTTGCCGCGCTGCTGGGGCAGTCTCTGCCGCCGTTCGTCTGGCTGGGCGATCCGCGGCATCTGCCCGCCGGAACCGACTGGGCCGAAGTGGCCGCGCCGCGTGATGCCGCGGACCTGCCGCCGACTGTGCTGCCGGTGATCGCTGTCCCGTTTGCCGCCCCGGCCCGGCCCGGCCTGCCGGACCCGGCCAATGCCGCAGGCACCATTGCCGCGATCGAACAGGCGGTGAGGCTGGTGCAATCGCGGCAGGCATCGGCCCTTGTCACCTGCCCGATCAACAAGAAGGCTTTGCGCGACGGCGCGGGTTTCGCCTTTCCGGGTCATACCGAGTTTCTGGCGCATCTGGCAGGCGATTGCGAGGTCGTGATGATGCTGGCCTGCCCCGGTCTTCGCGTCGTCCCGGCCACCATCCACATTCCGCTGTCCGAGGTGCCGAAGACCCTGACGCCCGATCTGCTGCGCCGGACCATCGAGATCACCCATGCCGGGCTGATCCGCGATTTCGCCATTCCCGATCCGCGCATCGCCGTGGCCGGGCTGAACCCCCATGCCGGCGAGGGGGGCGCGATGGGCCGCGAAGAGCTGGATTTCATCGCCCCCATCGTGCGCGACTGCAAGGACCGCGCCATGCATGTCTTCGGCCCCCTGCCCGCCGACACGATGTTCCACCCCGCCGCGCGCGCGGGCTACGACGCGGCGATCTGCATGTATCACGACCAGGCACTGATCCCGATCAAGACCATCGACTTTGCCGGCGGCGTCAACGTCACGCTGGGTCTTCCGTTCATACGGACCTCGCCCGATCACGGCACCGCCTATGACATTGCCGGCCAGGGGCGGGCCGACCCGTCCAGCCTGCGCGCCGCGCTGGTCATGGCCGCCAATCTGGCCGAACGGCGGCACCGCCCGTGATCGACGATCTGCCACCCCTGCGCGCCGTCATCGCGCGTCATGATCTGCGCGCGAAAAAGGCCCTTGGGCAGAACTTCCTGCTGGATCTGAACCTGACCGCGCGCATCGCCCGCGCGGCCGGCGATCTGCGCGGCGCGGACGTGCTGGAGGTGGGGCCGGGCCCCGGCGGGCTGACCCGCGGGCTTCTGGCCGAGGGCGCGCGCCGGGTGCTGGCGATCGAAAAGGATCCGCGCTGCCTGCCCGCCCTGGCCGAGATCGCCGCCGCCTATCCGGGCCGGCTGAGCGTGATCGAGGGCGATGCGCTGGCCATCGACCCGCTGGCGCATCTGACACCGCCGATCAAGGTCGTGTCGAACCTGCCCTATAACGTGGGCACCGAACTTCTGGTGCGCTGGCTGACGCCGCGCGACTGGCCGCCATTCTGGGACAGCCTGACGCTGATGTTCCAGCGCGAGGTCGCCGAACGGATCGTCGCGAAACCCGGCAGCAAGGCCTATGGCCGCCTGGCGCTGCTGGCGCAATGGCGCTGCGAGGCGCGCATCGTGCTGACCCTGCCGCCCGAGGCCTTTACCCCGCCGCCAAAGGTCAGCTCGGCCGTGGTTCAGCTGACCCGCCTTGCCGAGCCGCGCTTTCCCGCCCCCGCCGCCATGCTGGAACGGGTGGTGGCCACCGCCTTCAACCAGCGGCGCAAGATGCTGCGGTCGAGCCTGCGCACCCTCGATCCGGGGATCGAGGCGCGGCTGACCCGGCTGGGCATTGCCCCCACCGCCCGCGCCGAAGAGATCGGGCTTGAGGCATTTTGCGCGCTGGCCCGCGACCTGGACGCGGGCTGACCCCTGACAGTTCGGCGAAAGTACGCCGCACGCTCAGAACGCCAGGCCCGGCAGCCAGGTGGCGATGCTGGGCACAAGCCAGATGATCGCGATCGCCACAACCTGAAGCACGATATAGGGCGCAACGCCTTGATAGATCATGCCGGTCGTGACCTCGGGCGGGGCCGCGCCGCGCAGGTAGAACAGCGAGAACCCGAACGGCGGCGTCAGGAAACTGGTTTGCAGGTTCACCGCGATCAGAACCGCCAGCCAGATCGGATCATGCCCCATCAGGATCAGGGGCGGGATCAGAAGCGGCAGCAGGATGACCGAGATCTCGACGAAATCGAGAAAGAAGCCCAGGATGAAGACAAAGACCATCGCGAAGATCAGCGCCCCCGTCGCCCCGCCCGGAAGCGATTCCAGAATCGCCGCAACCCGGTGTTCGCCGCCCAGACCGACAAAGACCAGGCTGAAGAACGAGGCCATGAGGATCGTCGCAAAGATCATCGACGTAACGATCAGGGTCTGGGCAAGCGCGGGTGTCACCAGCCGCTGACGCCCCAGCGCGCGCAGGGCGCTGGCAATCGCGGCCAGTCCGACCAGCGCCAGCCCCGAATAGACGGCCGCCATCAGGTATTGCAGCAAACCGGTGTCCGAACGTTGCAGCCGCACCGGCGCCAGACCCGCCACGACCGCCAGAATCAACAGCGCCGCTGCGCCTGCCAGGATCAATCCGCGCGGGGCGCCCCGCCGATACCCGGCCAGCAGGATCGCGCCGACCGCGCCGACGCTGGCGGCCTCATTCGGAGAGGCGACACCGCCCAGGATCGCCCCCAGAACCGCGACGATCAGAAGGACCGGCGGAACGATGGCGCCCGTGATCTCGGCGCGCGATACAGTCGTCGTGCGTTCGCGCAGCGCCGGGGCATCGCCAGGGATCAGCCAGGCCCGGCCCAGGATATACAGGATATAGATGACAACCAGCACCAGGCCGGGCACCAGCGCCGCGGCGAATGTCTGGCCCACGGAAATGGTTTCGATGCTGAACCGGCCCTGTTCGTATTGCGCCTGCTGAAAGGCCGAGGACATGACCTCGGCCAGGATGATCAGCAGGGTCGAGGGCGGAATGATCTGCCCCAGCGTGCCGGCCGTGCAGACCGTGCCGGCCGCCAGCCGGGGGTTGTAGCCATTGCGCAGCATCGCCGGCAGCGCGATCATGCCCATCGCCACCACGGTCGCCCCGACGATCCCGGTCGAGGCCGCCAGAAGCGCGCCCACGACCATCACCGAAACCCCCAGCCCGCCGCGCATCGCGCCGAAGAGCCGCCCCATGGTCTCAAGCAATTCCTCGGCGATGCGCGACTTTTCCAGCACGACACCCATCAGCACGAACAGCGGGATCGCGGTCAGCACCGGGTTGGTCATCACCGCGAAAAACCGCTGCCCCAGCGCGCCCATGAGGTTGATCGAGAACACATCCAGCGCCCAGCCCAGTAGCGCGAAAATCGTCGCCACGCCGGCGATCGTGAACGCCACCGGATACCCGATCAGGATAAAGACGATCAGGGCTGCGAACATCCACAGATCAAGCGCCATCGCGGGTCTCCTGCAGGCGAATGACATCGCGGATCAGGGCCGAAACCCCCTGCACCAGAAGCAGAAGGCAGAAGGCCGGAACCAGCGACTTCAACAGAAACGAGGCCGGGATACCCCCGACCGAGATCGGCCCTTCGAGGATCGCCCACGAGCGGTGGACCATCGGCCAGGACCAGTAGAGCAGCATCAGAACCGACGGCACCAGCAGGAACAGATGGCCGAGAAGATCGACCAGCGCCTTGCGATGGGCCGGGAACCGGGCATAGAAGATATCGACCCGGACATGCCCCTGCGCCCAGAGCGTGTAACCCGCGCCCAGCATGAAGATCGTGGCATGCAGGTAAAGCACGGATTCGTTGAGAAAGATCGACGAGAACCCGAAGACATAGCGCAGCAGGACAACCCCGAATTGGAGCAGCACCATGATCAGCGCAAGCCACATCACGACCGCGCCCACCGCACGGTTGATCGTGTCGCAAGCATCGGCGAGGCGGGTCATCCGGTGTCCTCCTTGCAGGCAGGACCGGGCGGCAAGATGCCGCCCGGCCGAAACGCGATCAATCAGCGCGCGTAGGTGAAGTCAAGGCTGCGCGCGGCCAGTTGCGCGGCCTCGGCATGCGGCTGATAGTCGGCCATCAGGTCGCGATAGGCGATGAAGCTTTCGGTGATGCGCGCGACCAGTTCGTCATCGTCCTCGCGCATTTCCTCAAGGATCTCGCCCATGGCGTTGCCCTGCGCGATGATGATCTCTTCGGGCCACTGGCGCACCTTGGTGCCGCCCTCGATCAGCTCGCGCAGCGCCATCGCGTGCTTGGTGTTGTACTCGGTATGCACGACGTTATAGAGGCTTTCCGCAGCCATCTGCACCGCGCCCTTGAGATCGTCCTCAAGCTCGTTCCAGGCGTCGAGATTGACCGCGCATTCCTCGGCCGACGAGGGCTCGCCCACGCCGTTGTCGTAATAGTAGTCCGCAACCTGTTGCAGACCCAGCGCCGAATCCGACCACGGACCGATGAACTCGCCCGCATCCAGCGCACCCGATTGCAGTGCCTGGAACATGGCCGGGCCGGACATCGCCTCGACCGCGACGCCAAGCTTCGACATCACTTCCGAGTTCAGGCCGGTGGTGCGGTATTTCAACCCGCGGATGTCATCGAGCGAATTGATCTCGTTGCGGAACCAGCCACCCCATTGCGGACCGGAATTGCCGCACAGGAAGGGCTTGAGATTGAAGCGGGCATACATCTCGTCATAGAGGTCCTGGCCGCCGCCGTGCAGCATCCAGCCGTGCTGTTCATTGGCCGTCAGGCCCAGCGGCTGCGACCCGAACAACAGGATGCCCTTGGACTTCGAGCCCCAATAGGCGGGAACGGCGTGATAGATCTCGGCCGTGCCCTCGCCCACGGCATCAAAGACGCCGGGTCCGGGGACGATCTCGCCCGCGGCGAACAATTCGACTTCAAGCCGGCCACCCGACAGGGTCGTGATGCGATCGGCCAGCATCTGCGCGGCGACACCCGGTCCGGGCAGGTTGCGCGGCCAGGCCGAAACCAGCCGCCACTGGCGGGTGTTTTGCGACAGCGCCGGCGTGGCCAGCGAGGCCGCGGCCGCACCGACGGTGGCGGTAGTCAGAAAGGCACGTCTTTTCATGGGAGTCTCCCTTGGTTGGTGGTGGGTCGTTGTCCCGCCGGTGGGGTGAGGTTGCGGTTGCGGAAGCCTCCGGCGGGGATATTTTCAGACAGAAAATGCACGCTATCCTTTCAGGATACCCGGCAGATTGAGCCCGTGTTCGCGCGCGCAATCAATGGCAATGTCATAGCCTGCGTCGGCATGGCGCATCACCCCGGTCGCGGGATCGTTCCACAGCACATTGGCGATGCGCCGGTCGGCATCTTCGCTGCCGTCGCAGCAGATGACCATGCCCGAATGCTGCGAAAAGCCCATGCCGACCCCGCCGCCGTGGTGAAGGCTGACCCAGGTGGCGCCAGATGCACAATTGAGCAGCGCATTGAGAAGCGGCCAGTCCGAAACGGCATCCGATCCGTCCTTCATCGCCTCGGTCTCGCGGTTGGGCGAGGCGACCGAGCCCGAATCAAGATGGTCGCGGCCGATCACCACCGGAGCCTTCAGTTCGCCGTTGCGCACCATCTCGTTGATGGCCAGCCCCGCCTTGTGGCGCTCACCGAGCCCGATCCACATGATCCGCGCGGGCAGGCCCTGAAAGGCGATGCGCTCGCGCGCCATGTCGAGCCAGTTGTGCAGATGGGTGTTGTCGGGGAACAGCTCCTTCATCCTGGCGTCGGTCTTGTAGATATCCTCGGGGTCACCCGACAGCGCCGCCCAGCGAAACGGCCCGACCCCGCGGCAAAAGAGCGGGCGGATATAGGCAGGCACGAAGCCGGGAAAGGCGAAGGCGTTTTCCAGCCCCTCCTCGCGCGCGACCTGGCGGATGTTGTTGCCGTAATCCAGCGTCGGCACACCCGCGTTCCAGAAATCGACCATCGCCGCGACATGGGTCTTCATGCTGGCGCGCGCGGCCTTTTCGACAGCCTTGGGCTCGGTCTCTTGGCGGGCGCGCCATTCGGCCACCGACCAGCCGAGCGGCAGATAGCCATGCACGGGATCATGCGCCGAGGTCTGGTCGGTGACCATGTCGGGGCGCGGGCCGCCTGCGTTCATGCGCTTGACCAGTTCGGGAAAGACCTCGGCCGCGTTGCCGATCAGCGCGACCGATTTCGCCTGACCCGCCTTGGTCCAGCGGTCGATCATGGCCAGCGCCTCGTCCAGCGAATGGGTCTTTTCGTCGCAATAGCGGGTGCGGATGCGGAAATCGGCGCGGGTTTCGTCGCATTCCACCGCCAGACAGCAGGCCCCGGCCATCACCGCCGCCAGTGGCTGCGCGCCGCCCATGCCGCCCAGGCCGGCGGTCAGGATCCATTTGCCGGTCAGATCGCCGTCGTAGTGCTGGCGCCCGGCCTCGGCGAAGGTTTCATAGGTGCCCTGCACGATGCCTTGCGTGCCGATGTAGATCCACGAACCGGCGGTCATCTGGCCGTACATCGCCAGACCCTTCTTATCCAGTTCGCTGAAATGGTCCCAGGTGGCCCAATGCGGCACCAGGTTGGAATTGGCGATCAGCACGCGCGGCGCGTCCTTGTGGGTGCGAAACACCCCCACCGGCTTGCCCGACTGGACCAGCAGCGTCTGGTCATCCTCAAGCTCTTTCAACGCCGCCACGATGCGGTCGAAATCGTCCCAGGTGCGCGCGGCGCGGCCGATACCGCCATAGACCACCAGTTCATGCGGATTTTCGGCGACATCGGGATGCAGGTTGTTCATCAGCATCCGCAACGGCGCCTCGGTCAGCCAGCTTTTCGCGTTCAGCTCGGTCCCGGTCGGGGGAAAGATGTCACGGGCATTGTGTCGCGGGTTGGTCATGCATGCCTCCTCAGGCGGCCAGAAGGTGGCCGGCGATGATGTTGCGTTGAATTTCGGACGAGCCTTCGTAGATGCGCATCATGCGCACGTCGCGGGCATGGCGTTCGAGCGGGAAATCGCGGGTGAAACCGTAACCGCCGTGGATCTGGATCGCCTTGTCGGTAACACGGTGGGCCATTTCGCTGGCATGCAGCTTGGCCATGCTGGCCGCCTCGGAAAAGCGCGCGCCATCCTGACGCAGGCGCGCGGCCTCAAGCGCCAGCAACTCGGATGCGCGCAGATCCAGCGCCATGTCGGCCAGCATCCAGCGGATGCCCTGTTTCGCGGCGAGGGGCTCACCGCTGATGATCCGGGTTTTCGCCCAGTCGGTGGCGGCCGTCAGCGCGGCGCGCGCGATGCCGATGCACATGGCGGCCACTTCCAGCCGCCCGTTGTCCAGCACCGTCATGGCGGTGCGAAAGCCCGTGCCCTCGGCGCCCAGCCGCTGGCTTTCGGGCAGCCAGAGGTCCAGATCCAGCTCCCAGACATGGCCGCCACGCAGGCCCATCGTGTTCTCGGCCCGCCCCGGCGTGAAGCCCGATGTGCCCTTGTCAACGACGAAGGCCGAGATGCCGCGATGCCGCGCGGCAGGATCGGTGACGGCGTAGATGACCACGAAATCGGCCACACCGCCGTTCGAGATGAAGCACTTGCGCCCCTTGACCCGCCAGCCGTCGCCCTCGCGCGTGGCGCGGGTCTTGATGTCGGCGGGGTCCGATCCGGCGGTGGGTTCGGTCAGACCAAAGGCGCCCAGTTTCGCACCGGTCGCCGCATCGGGCAGGTAGCGGGCGCGCAGATCGTCGTCGCCGCCGATCAGGATGGAATCGCTTGCCAGGTAATGCGCCGTCAGCGCCTGCGCCGAGATGTCGGCGCCGCCCCATTTTTCCGGCAGGTTGGCGCCCATCATGCCGGTCTCGGCCAGGCCGTCGAGCTGCGCATGGACGAACGCGCCGCTCTCATCGGTCGCAGCGGCTTTCGGCGCCAGTTTCTCGGCCGCGAAGCGTTCCAGCATGGTGATGAAGCTGGCCTCGGCCTCATCGAGCATGTGATAGAGATCAGCCATGCGCGGCCTCCTTGATGATGCCGGCATCGATCAGACCGGCGATCTGGGCCTCGGTCAGACCAAGCGCGGTCAGGGTGTTGCGGGTGCCCGACCCCAGTGCGGGTGCGCCGGTTTCGGCAAGCGGTTTCATGCCATCGAACCGTACCGGCTGCCCGACCACCGGCGCCTGCCCCAACCCGTCATGCGGTAGTGCCGCGACGAGATCGCGCTGGCGGGCATGGTCGGTGGCGGCGGCCTGGGCGAAGGTCAGGATCGGCGCTGCCGGAATATGGGCCGCGCGCAGCGCCGCGATCACGGCGTCGGTGGGACGACTGGCGGTATAGTCCTCGATCAGCGCACGAACCGCCGGTTCATGGCGGGTGCGGGCCTCGTCGTTGACAAAGCGCGCATCCTGCGCGGCCTCGGGCTGACCCACGACGGCGCAAAGGGCCGCGAACTGGCGCGCGCCCAGAGCGGCAATGATGACATGCCCGTCGCGGGTGCGATAGGCGCCGAAGGGTGTGGACAACGGATGCCGGTTTCCGGTGCGGGCGATGGGCTGGTCGGCATAAAGATGCAGCGCATGGCTGGTGGGCAAGAGCGCAAAGAGCGCGTCGAACATGGCGACATCAAGGGTGCTGCCCTGACCCTGCCGCGCACGCCCGACCAGCGCCGCGCAGATCGCCCAGGCGGCATAGAGCCCGGCGATCAGATCGCCCACCGCCTCACCCACCTTCAGCGGGGCGCCGCCCTCGTCGCCGGTTGCGTCCATCAGGCCCGACATCGCCTGCACGATGATGTCATAGGCCGGAAGTGCGGCGAACGGGCCGGACTGGCCGAAACCCGAGATCGAGCAATAGACCAGCCCCGGATTGTCGGCGCGCAGACGCGCGGCGCCCAGGCCCAGCTTGTCGGCGACGCCGGGGCGAAAATTCTCGACCACGACATCGCAGTCTTGCGCAAGACGCCTTGCAAGCGCTTGGCCTTCTTGGGTTTTCAGGTCAACCGCCAGCGATTGCTTGCCCCGGTTGGTCAGGGCGAACAGCGCGCTTTCGCCCTGCACGAACGGGCCGATATGGCGATAGTCGTCGCCCTGCGGCGGCTCCAGCTTGATCACCTCGGCCCCCAGATCGGCCATGAGCGCGGTGCAGAATGGCCCGGCCAGAACTCGTGTCAGATCAAGAATTCTTATTCCATCCAATGGCTTCATGGACGAAGCTCCAGCACCGTTTCGGCCAGGCGCTGCAAGAGGCCGGCCAGAACCGGACGCAGGCGTGCGGCCTTGTCCGCGCTATAGGCAAAGGGCGGGCTTTCGGTTTCAAGATGGGTGGATTGCGCCAGTTCCATCTGGATCGCATGATAGCCGGCGCGGGGGCGCCCGTAATGGCGCGTGGTCCAGCCACCCTTGAATCGACCGTTCAGGATACTGGTGTAACGCTTTGCCTTTCCGGCCATTTCCATCGCCGCGTCCTGAATTCGTGGGTCACAGCTCAACCCGCCGACCGTGCCGATGTTGAGATCGGGCAGCGTCCCGTCGAACAGGTAGGGAATATGCGATCGGATCGAATGGCAATCATAGAGCAGCGCCACCCCGTGTCGGGCATGCACGCGCTTGAGTTCGGCAAGAAGCGCCGCATGGTAGGGCGCGTGATAGGCGCGCCGCCGGGCCTCGATCTCGGCGGCATCGGGTGCCTGCGTCCAGATGGGTTCGCCGTCGAAATCGGTCGCGGGCACCAGTCCGGTCGTGTTCTGCCCCGGATAGAGGCTCTGGTCGTCGGGCGGGCGGTTGGCGTCGATGACATAACGGTGAAAGGTCGCGCGCACCGTGGTCGCGCCAGGCAGGAGACCGTCATAGAGGCGGTGCACGTGCCAATCGGTATCGGCCAGAACCTGGCCCTGCGCATTCAGCCGGGCCATGATCTCGGGCGGGACATGGGTGCCGGTATGGGGCAGGCCCAGAACGACGGGGCCGTCGCCGCGCGCAATCTCGACCGGGGTCATGGGTGGCCCCCGTCGATCAGGGGGCGCTGCCCCCGCCGCCGCTGCGCGGCGTCCCCCCCGGCGTATTTGAGGCAAGATGAAGGGGTCATGGCTGAAGCTCCAGTCCGGCGGCGCGCAAGAGGCTGCCGTCGCGGATCAGGCCGGCGGCGGCCTCGATCTCGGGGGCGAGATAGCGATCGGTGTCCAGCGCGGGGGCGCGTTCGCGCAGCGCCGCGATCGCGGCCTGCAAGCGTGGCGCGGTTTGCAGCGGCGCACGAAACGCGATCCCCTGCGCGGCGCACAGCGCCTCGACCCCCAGGATCACGGAAAGATTGGCATTCATCCGACCCAGCCGCCGCGCACCATGGGCGGCCATGGACACATGATCCTCCTGGTTGGCCGAGGTCGGCGTGGAATCGGTGGCGCAGGGCGTGGCAAGGTGCTTGTTCTCGCTCATCAGCGCGGCGGTCGTGACCTCGGCGATCATGTAGCCCGAGTTGAGGCCCGGATCGGGGGTCAGGAACGGCGGCAGATCGTGGCTGAGCGTGGGATCGACCATCAGCGCGACACGTCGCTGCGCGATCGCGCCAATCTCGGCCAGCGCCAGCGCGATGATATCGGCGGCGAACGCGACGGGTTCGGCGTGGAAATTCCCGCCCGAGATGATCCCGGCGCCGACCACCAGCGGGTTGTCGGTGACGGCGTTGGCTTCGGTCTCCAGCGTGGTGGCGGCAAAGCGCAGCAGGTCCATCGCCGCGCCCGCCACCTGCGGCTGGCAGCGGATGCAATAGGGGTCCTGCACCCGCGCGTCATCGGTGCGATGGCTTTCGCGGATCGCCGATCCGGCCATCAGATCGCGCATGGTCTGCGCAACCTCGATCTGGCCGCGATGCCCGCGCAGCGCGTGGATCTCGGCCTCAAGCGGCGCGGTCGAACCCATGATCGCATCGGTCGACAGGCACGAGGTCACGAGCGCGTTCTGCAGGTTGCGCCAGCCGTCGAACAGACCGACCAGGGCCAGCGCGGTGGAAAACTGCGTGCCGTTGATCAGGCCAAGCCCTTCCTTGGGGCCAAGGGTGACGGGCGACAGCCCCGCCGCGGCCAGGGCCCGGTCGCCAGGCATGCGCTGGCCGTCGAACACCGCCTCGCCCGCGCCGATCATCGCCGCCGTCATATGCGCCAGCGGTGCCAGATCGCCCGACGCCCCCACCGAGCCCTGCGCGGGAACGACCGGGGTCACGCCGCGCGCCAGCATCGACTCGATCAGGGCGATCACGTCCCAGCGCACACCGGATGCCCCGCGCCCGAGGCTGAGCAGCTTGAGCGCCATCATCAGCCGCGTGGTCGCCGCATCGAGCGGCTCGCCCACGCCGCAGCAATGGCTGAGGATCAGGTTGCGCTGAAGCGTGGCGGTATCGCCCGGCGCGATCTTGACCGAGGCCAGCTTGCCAAAGCCGGTGTTCACGCCGTAGACCGCCTCATTGCCGACAGCCGCGCGGCGCACGGCCTCGGCGGCGGCCTCGACCGGGCCGCGCGCGGACGGATCGAGCCGCGCGGGATCGCCAAAGCGCCAGAGCCGTTCGAGTTGTTCGAGCGAGGTCGCACCCGGCGTCAGGGTCAGCATGGACGACCTCCGAAGATCCGGGCGTGGAGCGGGTTGAACCCGATGCGATAGGCCAGCTCGGCCGGGGTTTCGACATCCCAGACCGCCAGATCGGCGCGTTTGCCCGCCGCGATCGTGCCGCAATCGTCGAGCCCCAGCGCGCGCGCGGCATTGGCGGTGATCCCGCGCAAGGCCTCGGCCGGGGTGAGGCGGAAGAAGGTGCAGGCCATGTTCATCGTCAGCAGGAGCGAGGTCAGCGGCGACGAACCGGGGTTACAATCGGTGGCCAGCGCCATCGGGACGCCATGAGCGCGAAATGCCGCCACCGGGGGCAGTTGGGTCTCGCGGATGAAATAGAACGCGCCGGGCAGAAGCACCGCCACCGTGCCGGCGGCGGCCAGTGCGCGCGCGTCGTCGTCATCGGCGTATTCGACATGATCGACCGACAGCGCCCCGTAACGCGCGGCCAGCGCCGTGCCGCCCTGATGCGACAGTTGTTCGGCATGGAGCTTGACCGGCAGGCCCAGCGCGCGCGCGGCATCGAACACGCGGGCGATCTGCGGGGCCGAAAAGGCGATGCCTTCGCAAAAGCCGTCGACGGCATCGACCAGCCCCTCGGCATGGGCCGCACGCAGCGCGGGCAGGCAGATCTGGTCGATATAGGCATCGGCCTCGTGCCCCTTGGGGACGGCATGCGCGCCCAGAAAGGTGGTGCGCACGCGCACCGGGCGCAGATCGGCCAGCCTGCGGGCGGTGCGCAGCATGGCCAGTTCGGTGTCGATATCCAGCCCGTAGCCCGACTTGATCTCGACCGTGGACACGCCTTCGGCCAAAAGCGCGTCCAGCCGTGGCAGGGCCGAGACCAGCAGATCATCCTCGGAGGCCGCGCGCGTGGCCGCAACGGTCGAGACGATGCCGCCACCGGCGCGCGCGATCTCTTCGTAGGACGCACCTTCGAGCCGCATCTCGAACTCGCGCGCGCGGTTGCCGCCGTGCACGAGATGGGTGTGACAATCGATCGGCGCGGGGGTGATCAGCCGCCCTTCCATGTCGCGGCGTTCGGCGCGGGCGTGTTCGGCGGGCAGATCGGCCTCGGCCCCAGCCCATAGGATGCGATCGCCGGCGATCACCACCGCGCCGCGACCGGAAACCGGCGCCGCCATGGTGGCAAGGCGCGCGTTGGCCAGAACCATGGGTTGCGGTGATTCCATCTTGATTCCCCCATCGACTTGCCGCATTATGTCTATACTTATTTTTCGAGTCAACGGGGAATGCCATGACCACGATCTGGGCCGAGCGCGCGCTGCTGGAGGGGGGCTGGACCCCCTCGCTGCGCCTGACGATCGCGGACGGGCGCATCGCCACGCTTGAACCGGGCTGCGACGCGCGCGCAGGCGACATCCGGGTCGGGGCGCTGCTGCCCGCGCCCACCAATCTGCATTCACATGCCTTCCAGCGGGCGATGGCCGGGCTGAGCGAACGCCGCGGCCCTGATCCGCGCGATACCTTCTGGACCTGGCGGCAGTTGATGTTTCGCTTTCTGGACCAGCTGACGCCCGACGACGTTCAGGCGATCACGGCCTTCGTGCAGATGCAGATGCTGGAAGCCGGCTATGCCGCGGTGGCCGAGTTTCACTACCTTCACCATGCGCCGGGGGGCGTGCCCTATGCCGCGCTCGCCGAAATGGCGCAGCGGGTCGTCGCGGCCGCCGGAGAAACCGGCATCGGGCTGACATTGCTGCCGGTGCTCTATCAGCATGGCGGCTGCGACGGGCGTGCACTGGGGCCGGGCCAGATCCGGTTCGGCAACGACCCCGATCGCTTTGCCCGGCTGGTGGACGCGGCCGAGGCGGCGCTGGCCGCCCTGCCCGGCGATGCCCGCCTTGGCATTGCCCCGCACAGCCTGCGCGCGGTCTCGCCCGAGGGGCTGGTCGCCGCCGCCGCGCTGCGCCCGCAAGCGCCCTTGCACATGCATCTGGCCGAACAGCGCGCCGAGGTCGACGAGGTCAAGGCCGCCTGGGGCGCGCGGCCGGTGGAATGGCTTTTGGCCAATGCCCAGGTCGATGCGCGCTGGTGCCTGATCCATTGCACGCAGATGGAGCGCCACGAGACGCTGGCACTGGCGGCAAGCGGTGCGGTCGCGGGCTTGTGCCCGATCACCGAATCCAGCCTGGGCGACGGCATTTTCGACGGGGTCGCCTGGGCCGATGCAGGTGGCAAGTGGGGTGTCGGATCGGACAGCAATATCCGCATCAGCCTGTCCGAGGAATTACGCACGCTGGACTATTCGCAACGCCTGCGCGACCAGTCACGCGCGGCGCTGGCCACGCCGGAAAAATCCACCGGCCGGGTTCTGTTCGAAACGGCGGCCCAGGGCGGTGCCCAGGCGGCCGGGCGCGACGCCGGGGCGATCGCGCCGGGCAGGCTGGCGGATCTGATGGCGCTGGATACCGGCCATATCGACCTGCATGGCCGCGACGGCGATACGATCCTGGATTCCTATGTCTTTGCCGCCGACGACCGCGCGGTCAGCGATGTCTGGGCGGCGGGGCGGCACGTGGTGGCCGGTGGCCAGCACCGCAACCGCGCGGCGATCACCGCCGCTTATCGCGCGGTCGTCGGGCGGCTGGCAACGTCGTGATGGATGGCCCCGTCACCTGGCAATCGGTGCGCGCCGAGGCCCTGCGCCGCATCCACACACGCGAATGGCCACCGGGCGGGCAGATCCCGAACGAGGCCGATCTGGCCGCCGAATTCGGCTGCGCCCGCGCCACGGTCAACCGGGCGCTGCGCGATCTGGCGACCTCGGGCTATCTGGAGCGCCGGCGCAAGGGCGGCACGCGCGTGCCGCTGACCCCGGTGCGCAAGGCGACGTTCGAGATCGCGATCATCCGCCAGGATGTCGAGGGGCGCGGACAACACTATGACTACAGGCTTCTGGCCGACCGGCTGGCGCCGCCGCCTTTGGCGGTGCGCGATGCGCTGCGTCTTCCCGGTGCCACGCCCCTGCGGATGGTGCGCGCCCTGCATCTGGCCGACGACGCCCCCTTTTGCCTGGAAGAACGCTGGATCAACCCCACCTTCGCCGGGCCCGAGGTGCGCTTTGACACGATCAGTGCCAATGAGTGGCTGGTGCGCAATCTGGCGTTTTCAGGCGGCGGTTTCGCCTTTTACGCAACCCCGGCCGACGCATCCCTGGCCGAAGTGCTGATGTGCGACCGGGGGGCGGCCCTTTTCGCCATCGACCGGACGACCTTTTCCGATGCCGAGCCGATCACGGCGGTCACGCTGACCTATGCGCCGGGCTACCGGATGGTCACGCGGATCTGAGCGCCGCCGCAGCGGGCCTCAGCCCATGGCATACCCCGCGCCGCGCACGGTCCGGATCGGATCGTCGCCGCCCGCCGCGCACAGAACCTTGCGCAAGCGCCCGATATGCACGTCAACCGTGCGGGTATCGACATAGATGTCGCGCCCCCAGACCCGGTCGAGCAGGGCTTCACGGCTCCAGACCCGGCCCTGACGCTCCATCAGGGCGGCCAGAAGCCGAAACTCGGTCGGACCCAGATGCAATTCGCTTCCGGCGCGATAGACGCGATGCGCCTCGGGATCCAGGCGCAGATCGCCCAGTTCCAGAACCTGACCGCTTTGTGTCGGACGCACGCGGCGCAGGTTGGCGCGCACGCGTGCCAGCAGTTCGTTGATCGAATACGGCTTGACGATATAGTCGTCGGCGCCGGTTTCCAGACCGCGGATACGATCGCCCTCTTCGCTGCGCGCCGAGACCATGATCACCGCCGTTTCGCGCGCTTCGGGCCGGGCCTTGATCTGGCGGCAGACCTCAAGCCCCGAGACATGCGGCAGCATCCAGTCCAGCAAGATGACATCGGGCGCTTCCTCGGCGATCTTGAGCAGGGCTTCCTCGCCATCCTCGGCCAGTTCGACCCGGTATCCCGCCGCTTCGAGGTTGTAGCTCAGAAGCGCGCGTTGCGCCGGTTCGTCATCCACCACCAGAACCAGCGGCTTGTCGGTCTTGCGCATGGGTCAGTCCTCGCCCCCCAGCGGCACGTCCAGCGTCGCGGTCGATTCCCCCTTGACCCGTTCGCCCGGCTTGCGCCCGGTCGCCAGATAGACGACCTGTTCGGCCGCCCCGGTGATCAGATCGCCCATCCGTTCGACGTTCTTGGCGATGAATGTGTAATGCAGGCAGGCCGTGATCTGGCGCGGATCTTCCATCATGTGGGTGATGAATTCCCGAAACAGCGCGTTGGTCATGTGATCGATCTCGGCATCGCGGGCGATCACGTCCTCTGCCAGCGGCACATCCTGCCGGGCGAAGGCATCCAGCATGTCCTTGAGCATCTGGTTGACCTGGCGCGCCTGGCGCCGGATCGCCCCGCCCGCGCCCTCGATCTGCGGGCCGGCGGCCAGCACCGGTACGCGCTTGGCCATGTTCTTGGCATAGTCGCCCAGCCGTTCCAGGTCGGCGGCCATCTTCATCACCGCGATGACCGCGCGCAGATCCTGTGCCTTGGGCTGGCGCAGCGCCAGCAGCAGCACGACCTTGTGGTCGATTTCCTCTTCCATGGCGTCGATGGCCTTGTCGGCGCGGACCACTTCGGCAGCAAGTTCCTCGTCGCGGGTTTCCAGCGCGCGCGACGCCAGCGTGATCGCTTCCTCGACGCGCCCGCCCATCGCCAGGATCAGTTCCCTGATCCGGCCCAGATCCTCGTCGAAGGCCGAAAGGATATGCGGTTTGCTCATGACTCTGCCTTTCGTTCTTTATGGTCAAACCTTAGCCACGCGTTGTGACAAACTCGTGACGGCCTGTTCCTGTGGGCAGATACACGGTGAACGTGCTGCCCTCACCCCGCGTCGAATGGATCGACAGCTTGCCCCGGTGGCGCCCGATGATGTGTTTGACGATCGCCAGCCCCAGCCCGGTTCCCCCCATCGCCCGCGAGCGGTGGCCATCGACGCGGTAGAACCGCTCGGTCAGGCGCGGCAGGTGGATCGCGTCGATCCCGTCGCCGAAATCGCGCACGCTGACGCGCAGCGCCGGCCCGACGATACCCGGCACCTCGGGCGCGCGCGCCATCTCGATCTCCAGGCGTCCGCCGGCGCGGCCGTATTTCACCGCGTTCTCGACGAGATTGTGAAACACCTGCACCAACTGGTCCCGATCGCCGGGGATCGGTCCGACGTCCGGCAGATCGACAAACGCGACGTCGATGCGCGAATCCTCGATCAACGGGCGCAGCGCCGCCAGCGTGGCATGGATGACCTCGGACAGCGACACCTGCGAGCGCGGTCGCATGCGCTCGCTGCTTTCGACCTTGGACAACGACAAGAGATCGCTGACCAACCGGGCCATGCGCTGTGCCTCGCGCTCCATGATCGACAGGAATGTCTCGCGCGCGGCCGCGTCGTCGCGCGCCGATCCGCGCAGGGTCTCGATGAACCCGGCCAGCGCCGTCAGGGGCGAGCGCATCTCATGGCTGACATTGGCCACGAAATCCCGCCGCTGCTGCTCGGCCTCCTCGATATGGCTGATATCGTGAAAAAAGACCAGAAGCCCCGAAAAGCCGGCGTCGGGCGACAGCGGCGTCACCGTCATGCGATAGATGGTTTCGGAATTGGGGCGCGAGAGGATCTTGCGCGCCTCGAACGGGCCCGGCGCGGCCTCGGGCGCGGCCAGCCGGGCGAATCCGGCCTCCAGCGCGGAAACCGGGTCGGGCTGGCGGATATGAGCCAGAACCTGCGCCCCCTCAAGTCCAGGGCCCAGCAACTCGACGGCGGCGGCATTGGCCAGCTCGATCCGGCGTTCTGCGCCGATCAGCAAGACCGGCTCGGGCGTGGCGTCGAGGATCGCGCGAAACCGCACCCTGTCGGGCGGCGTCGGCGCGGGGGGCAGGCCGCCCGGATTTTGTGTCACGTTCTGATCCATACCCGTGCCGTTTCCTCGATCCGCCACCCGGTCCCGCACGATCACGATAGCGGGCGGCAACGGCAGCGTCGATGGCCGCATTGCCACGCGCGCGTAACAGATTGATGACAGGGATCGCGCGCGCGTAGCCGTCACAGGCCCAGAAAATCAACCACAAGCAGCGCATGGTCGCTGGCATGCGGCCGATGCGTGCCGACATCCCCCAGCCGCGGCCCCGGATGGCGCGCCGCCTCGTGGCCCAGGCCCTGGCGGAGGGCACGCGGGCGCGCCTGGGCAAAGCGTGCGGCCAGCGCGGGCGAGGCCAGCATGGCATCGGGGCGGGTATAGTGCGTTCCGTCCGGCGCGGCCCAGGTCCAGCGTTCGCCCGGTTCCATCCGCGCGACCAGATCGACCGAATTCTCGCCCAGCAGGGGCGCGATGGCCGAGGCCGCGTCGTCGTCGCTGAACGGCTCGTTCAGATCGCCCAGCACCAGCCACAGCGCCTCGGGCTCGGGGCAGTGTCGCGCGATCAGCGCGCGCACCGCCAGCGCCTCCAGCTGGCGCTGGTGAAAGGCCGGCTCGGGCCAGGGCGCCTTGAAATGGCTCAGAAACAGCGTCAGCGCCCCGATCCGCACCACCAGGCAATCGCGACAAAAGACCGGGCGCCCGGGCCGCGCGCCGGGGTGATGGTCCAGGCCCAGATCAGCCGGCATCAGCCCGGCATGGCTTGCCACCGCGTCCAGCGGCCGCCGGCTCATCAGCGCCAGATCGCGCCCGGCGCCATCATTGCCGGGCAGGCACACCCGGTGCGGATAGGGCGCGCATCCGGCCTGGCGCAGCAGGTAGTCATGGAAATGATCCAGCGTCGCGCGGTCGAACACCTCCTGCAGGCCGATGACATCGGCATCGGCGCGGGCAATCACCGCCGCCGTCAGCCGCCGGTCCGCCAGATCCAGCGCGGCCGCCCCGGCATCGCTGTCGGCGGGCATGTCCTGATCGCGCGCCCCGTCATAGCGGGGTCCGCGTGGCCCGGTGCGCAGGCGCAGGTTCTGCACATTGAACGTCGCAATCCGCATGACGCCATCAGCGGCCAGAGCGGTGCCGAGGTCAAGCCCGGAACGACGCCGCCAGCGCCTTCATCGCCCGGCCATAGACCAGCACATCCACCCCCACCGCGACAAAGACCGCCCCCTGCGCCAGGCAGGCGCGGGCATGCGCCTCGTCTGGCGCCAAGAGGCCCGGCGCGCGGCCGGCGGCGCGAATGCGCGCGATCGCATCGGCGCTCGCGGCGCGTACCGGCGGGGCATCGCTGTTTGCGCCATACCCCATGTCGGCGGCCAGATCGGCCGGGCCGATGAACACGCCATCCACCCCCTCGACCGCCAGGATGTCGTCGAGCGCGGCCAGACCCGCCCTGCTTTCCACCTGCACCAGCAGGCAGAGGCCGTCATCGGCACCGGCCATGTAATCGCCCAGCCCCGAGAACCGCGACGCCCGCGCCAGCGCCGCCCCGACCCCGCGCCGCCCGGCGGGCGGGTAACGCATGGCGCGCACCAGCGCGGCGGCCTGCGCCCCGCTCTCCACCATCGGCACCAGGATCGTGCGCGCGCCGATATCCAGAACCTGCTTGATCATCCAGTCCTCGCCCGCCACAACCCGCACCACCGGATGCGACCGCGATCCACCCAGCGCCTGCAACTGCGCCAGAATGCTGCGCAGATCGTTGGGCGCATGTTCGCCATCGATCACCAGCCAGTCGAACCCGCACTCCCCCGCGATCTCGGCCACATAGGCGTCAGCCATGCCCAGCCAGCAGCCGATCTGCACCCGCCCCTGCGCCAGCGCCTCCTTGAACCCGTTTGCCATCTCGTGCATCGCGCCGCTCCTTCATCTTGCCGGAAAATACGCTGGGGGGTGAATTCGGCGCAGCCGAAGAGGGGGGCAACGCCCCCCTGCCCGGCCCTCACCAGAGCCCGGCATCGTCCGGCAGGCCAAGCCGCGCCATGAGCGCGGATGCCGCCGCGCGCACCGGCGCCCAGTCGGCCGAGCGCGCGGCAAACAGCGTCGCCTGCGAGCGCAGCACCGGCGGGGCATTCAGGATCTTCAGGTGGTTCGCGCGCAGCGTCGCACCGGTCGAGGTAATATCCGCCACCGCCTCGGCGGTCAGGTTGCGGATCGTGCCCTCGGTCGCGCCCTGGCTGTCGACCAGCTGATAATCGGCCACGCCATGGGCGCGCAGATAGTCGCGCACCAGCCGGTGATACTTGGTGGCGATGCGCAGGCGAAAGCCATGCGCGGCACGAAACGCGGCGGCGGCAGCGTCCAGATCGTCCAGCGTCTCGACATCGACCCAGGCCTCGGGCACGGCGATGATCAGGTCGGCATGGCCGAACCCCATTTCGGCCAGTTCCAGCACCGCGGCACGCCAGTCCGCCAGTGTCTCGCGCACCAGGTCGGTGCCGGTCACGCCCAGATGAATCCGCCCCGCCGCCAGTTCGCGCGGGATCTCGCCTGCCGACAGCAGCACCATCGCCGCCCCCTCGACCCCGTCGATCGCACCGGAATACTCGCGCTCGTTTCCGGTGCGGCGCATGACCACGCCGCGCGCCCCGAACCAGTCGAAGCATTGTTCCATCAGCCGGCCCTTGGACGGCACACCGATCTTGAGACCCATCACGCGCCCCTTTGCAAGGCTGCCACCAGCGCCGGCCGGATCACGCCGCCCACCGCCGGAATCGAACGCCCCTGCCCCAGGACGGCGGTCAGCGCGTCATAGCGCCCGCCGGTGGCGACGGGCGGCAGGTCGGGGCGGCGTTCGGCATAAAGGCCGAACACGAAGCCGTCGTAGTATTCCAGCGTCGTGCGGCCATAGCTGCCTTCGTAATCCAGCGCCTCAACGTCGATCCCGCGCGCCGACAACGCTTCCAGCCTGCGCGCGAACCCCTCGACCGAGGCCGCGATCCAGGGCATCGCGCGCGCGGCCTCGCGCAGGGCCGTCAGGGCGGCGGGCGATTTGGCGGAAATGGCCGTGACCGCCTCAAGCCCGTCGACCAGCGCCCCGGCCAGCGGCGGGGTCTCGGCGTCCTCGGCCAGCGTCTTCAGCCGCGCCGCGATCTCGGCCGGGCTGCGCAGCCCGATATGCGGCGCGTCCGATTGCACCGCCTCGCCGCGTGCCAGCCGCGCCAGCAAGGCCGCGCGCGCGGGCGGCACCGCGCTGCGCCCGGCATAGCGATCCAGAAGCGCCCGAAACCGGCGCGGGCGCCACAGGTGGCGCATCAGCGCCGCCTTGCGCGGGGCCGATGTCGGCAAGCCCGTCACGGCCGCGCGCAGGATGCCGATGTCGCCGGTCGCCGCGCGCAGGCCCAAGGGCGCCAACAGCCGCGAGAACAGCGCGAAGACCTCGGCATCCGCATCCAGCGGGCGGTCGCGGTCGAAGACCTCGTAGCCGGCCTGAAGGTATTCCGACAGACGCATGGCGCCGGGGCTTTCCTGCTTGCGAAAGACCTCGCCCAGGTAGCAATAGCGCGCGGGTTCGGCCCCGTCGCGCATATGCGCCTGCACCACCGGCACCGTGAAGTCCGGGCGCAACATCATCTCGCCTTCCAGCGGATCGGTGGTGACATAGGCGCGCGCGCGAATATCCTCGCCGTAAAGATCCAGCAGCGTTTCGGCCGGTTGCAGGATCGCGGCCTCGACCGGTTGCGCACCTTCGGCCTGGAAGGCGGCGAAAAGCTCTGCGCCGACGGCGCGCGCGCCCGCCGGATCGAGGCCGGGAATGCTCATGTCGGCCCGTCCAGGATCCGCTGCACCGCCCCGACCAGATCTTCGCGCGCGACCTCTTGCTGGGCCGGGCGGGCCTTCCATTCCTCCAGCGTCGCGTTTTCGGCGATCTTTGCGCCCAGGACCAGATCCTTGATCTGGACGACGCCGCGCGCCGCCTCGTCCTCGCCCTGGATGATGGCGACCGGCGCGCCGCGTTTGTCGGCGTATTTCAACTGGTTGCCGAAGTTCTTGGGGTTGCCCAGATAGACCTCGGCGCGGATACCGGCACGGCGCAGGTCGCTGGCCATGGCTTGATAGTCGGCCATGCGGGTGCGGTCCATGACGGTGACGACCACCGGGCCCTGCGCGGCCTCTTGCGCCTGTCCCCTGGCCGCCAGCGCCGCCAGCAACCGGTCCACCCCGATGCTGACACCGGTCGCCGGCACCGCCTGCCCGGTGAAACGCTTGACCAGATCGTCATAGCGCCCGCCCCCGGCGACCGAGCCGAACTGCCGTTTGCGGCCCTTGTCGTCGAGGATTTCAAAGGTCAGCTCGGCCTCATAGACCGGGCCGGTGTAATAGCCGAGGCCCCGCACGACCGAAGGGTCGATGATGATGCGGTCGGGGCCATAGCCTTGGGCGTCGAGCAAGGCGGCGATTTCTTCAAGTTCGTCAACGCCGTCCATACCGATCTTCGAGCCGCCGACCAGTCCGCGCAAAACCCGCGCGGTTTCGGCGCCCGTGTCGCGCCGCGCCGCGACGAAGGCCAACACGACCTCGGCCCGTGTCTCGCTCAGCCCCGCCCCCTTGGTGAAATCCCCGCTCTCGTCCCTGCGTCCCTCGCCCAGCAAGGCGCGCACCCCGTCCGCGCCCAGCCGGTCCAGCTTGTCGATGGCGCGCAAGACGATCCCGCGCTCATGGGCGAACTTCTCGGGGTTGGAAGGGTCCAGAATGCCCGCGACCTCCATCACCCCGTTCAGCACCTTGCGGTTGTTGATCCGCACAACATAGTCGCCTGCCAGCCCCAACGCCTCGAACACATCCGCCAGCATCGCGCAGATCTCGGCGTCCGCCGCAACCGACCCGCTGCCCACCGTATCCGCATCGCATTGATAAAACTGCCGAAACCGCCCCGGCCCCGGCTTTTCATTGCGCCAGACCGGACCCATCGCATAGCGCCGGTAAGGGCTGGGCAGGTCGTTGCGATACTGCGCGGCGACGCGCGCCAGCGGCGCGGTCAGGTCATAGCGCAGCGCCAGCCAGTCGCCGCGCCCGTCCTCCTCGCCCTCTTGCCAGGCGAACACCCCGGCGTTGGGGCGATCGACATCGGGCAGGAACTTGCCCAGGGCCTCGACGGTCTCGACCGCGCTGGTCTCCAGCGGGTCGAAGCCATAGCGATGATAGACCCGCGCGATCGTGTCCAGCATCGCCTTGCGCGCCGTGACCTCGGCACCGAAATAGTCACGAAAGCCCTTTGGCGTCTCGGCCCTGGGGCGGCGGGGGGCTTTGGTCTTGGCCATGCAGCGTGGGTCCACTCGTGTCGTTGGTTGGCGGTGGTCTAGCCCAAGGGTGGGCGCGGGGCAAGCCGGAGGGTGGGCGCGGCCAGTCAAGGCCCCCGATGGCGGTTGACGCCCCCCCGTTTGGGCGCCGATATGGGTCAGGAAAAGGAGCGCCCATGGATCAAGACGCCGTCAACCGCATCGAAGAGCAGATCGCCCATCTGGCCCGCGCCATCGACGACATGAGCGATATCCTGCATGCCCAGGACGCCGAGATCGCGCGGCTCAAACGGCTTCTGGGCCAGTTGGCCGAGCGCGAGGCCGAGCGCATGGTGCAAGACGGCGCGCAGGTTCCGCTGGCCGATCAGAAACCCCCGCACTGGTAGGCGGGGCGGCGCGCCCGAAGGGTGCGCAGACCCGGGCCGGGGCCGCCGGGGCTGAAGGCCCCGGCGGCCCCGGCCACCCCACCGAAACGCGGAAGCACCGGCGCAAAGGAAAGGGGCGGCCCAAAGGCCGCCCCCGGTTCTCGTCAGGCCAGATGGCCGGGATTACATCATCCCGCCCATGCCGCCCATGTCGGGCATGCCGCCGCCGGCACCGCCCTGGCCCTTCGGCTCGGGCTTGTCGGCGATCATCGCCTCGGTGGTGATCAGCAGACCGGCGACCGACGCGGCGTCTTCCAGCGCGGTGCGCACGACCTTGGCCGGGTCGATCACCCCGAACTTGAACATGTCGCCATATTCCTCGGTCTGAGCGTTGAAGCCGAAGTTCTTGTCGCTCGACTCACGGATCTTGCCGGCCACGACGGCGCCATCGACCCCGGCGTTGTCCGCGATCTGGCGCAGCGGGGCTTCCAGCGCGCGGCGCACGATGGCGATCCCGGCGTTCTGGTCGCTGTTCACGCCGGTCATGCCTTCCAGCTTCTTGCCAGCCTGCACCAGCGAGACGCCGCCACCGACAACGATGCCTTCCTGAACGGCCGCGCGGGTTGCGTTCAGCGCGTCGTCGACACGGTCCTTGCGCTCTTTCACTTCGACTTCCGACATGCCGCCGACGCGGATGACGGCCACGCCCCCGGCCAGCTTGGCCAGACGCTCCTGCAGCTTCTCGCGGTCGTAGTCCGAGGTGGTTTCCTCGATCTGCTGGCGGATCTGGGCGACGCGGGCCTCGATCTCGGACTTCTCACCCACACCGTCGACGATGGTGGTGTTGTCCTTGTTGATCGTCACCTTCTTGGCAACGCCCAGCATGTCCATCCCGACGTTTTCCAGCTTCATGCCCAGGTCTTCGCTGATCACCTGACCGCCGGTCAGGATGGCGATGTCCTGCAGCATGGCCTTGCGGCGATCGCCGAAGCCCGGCGCCTTGACGGCCGCGATCTTCAGGCCGCCGCGCAGCTTGTTCACGACCAGCGTGGCCAGGGCCTCGCCCTCGACATCCTCGGCGATGATCAGCAGCGGCTTTTGCGACTGGATCACCTGCTCCAGCAGGGGCACCATCGGCTGCAGCGACGAGAGCTTCTTCTCGTGCAGCAGGATGTAGCAGTCTTCCAGTTCGGCGACCATCTTGTCGGGGTTGGTCACGAAATAGGGCGACAGGTAGCCACGGTCGAACTGCATGCCTTCGACCACTTCGACCTCGGTCTCCATGCCCTTGTTCTCTTCGACGGTGATCACACCCTCGTTGCCGACCTTCTGCATCGCATCGGCAATCTGGCGGCCGATCGAGGCTTCGCCATTGGCCGAGATGGTGCCGACCTGGGCGACTTCGTCGCTGTCCTTGACCGGGCGCGACGCCGATTTGATTTCATCGACGACCTTGGCCACGGCCAGATCGATCCCACGCTTGAGATCCATCGGGTTCATGCCCGCGGCCACGGCCTTCAGACCTTCCTTGACGATGGCCTGGGCCAGAACGGTGGCGGTGGTGGTGCCGTCGCCCGCTTCGTCATTGGTGCGGTTGGCGACTTCCTTCACCATCTGCGCGCCCATGTTCTCGAACTTGTCGGTCAGTTCGATTTCCTTGGCGACGGTGACGCCGTCCTTGGTGATGCGCGGCGAGCCGAACGACTTTTCGATGACGACGTTGCGGCCCTTGGGACCCAGCGTGACCTTGACCGCATCGGCGAGGGTGTTCACACCCTTGAGCATGCGGTCACGGGCATCGGTGTCAAACTTGACTTCTTTGGCAGCCATGAGGGTTGCTCCTGATTTTATCGGTTGATTGTCAGTGTGTTGCGATCAGATCGCGACTCTCAGGCGATGATGCCGAGGATGTCGCTTTCCTTCATGATCAGCAGCTCTTCACCGTCGATCGTCACTTCTGTGCCCGACCATTTGCCGAACAGCACACGGTCGCCGGCCTTGACCGACGGCGCGATCAGCTCGCCCGAGTCCTTGCGCGCGCCTTCGCCGACCGAGATGATCTCGCCCTCGGCGGGCTTTTCCTTGGCGGAATCGGGGATGATCAGGCCGCCCTTGGTCTTGTCGTCGCTTTCGACGCGACGCACCAGCACACGGTCATGGAGGGGTTTGAATGCCATCTGAGAACGCTCCCTAGGTTCCAGGTTTGAAAGTTTTAGCACTCGCAGGACGTGAGTGCTAACGACTGCTATCTAGGAAACCGCCGAGAGCGTGTCAACACCCGCTCGATGCGAAAATTTTGCCCGCGCGACAGGTTGTTGCACGGAACCGCGCGCGCCCGGCTATCGCGCCAGTTCGTCCAGCACCGTATAGGCCATCTCGACATCCGCCGCGGTGGTCGCCATCGCCCCGGCCTGGAACCGGATTGCCAGCGCCCCGTCGATGCGCGTCTGGGTCAGATAGATCCGGCCGTCGTCGTTGATGCGCGCCAGCAGTGCCAGTTGCGCGGCCTCATCGCCGCCGCGCCGCCGAAAGGTAAAGAGCGACAGCACCGGATCGGTCACGATCTCGAAGCGGGGATCGTCGCGCAGCCGCGCGCACAGGGCCTGCGACCAGCGCACATGATTGCGGATCATGGCGCGCAACCCCTCAAGCCCGTAGTGCCGCAGCACGAACCACAGCTTGAGCGCGCGAAACCGCCGGCCCAGCGGGATCGACCATTCGGAATAGTTGACGAATCCGTCGGCGCCATGGGTGCGCAGGTATTCGGGCTGGATCGCCAGCGTGCGGACCAGCGGTTCGGGGTCGCGCAGGTAGTGCGCGGTGCAGTCGAACTGCGCGCCCAGCCATTTGTGCGGGTTCACCACGACCGAATCTGCGCCCTCGACCCCGTGCCAAAGGGCGCGCATCTCGGGGCAGATCATGGCGGCACCGGCCCAGGCGGCATCGACATGGCTGTAAAGGCCGGCTGCGCGCGCCACCTCCAGCACCGCGCGCAGATCGTCGCTGGCGCCGGTGCCAGTTGCGCCGGTGCAGGCGATCACGCCGGCCGGCAGGTGGCCCGCGGCGCGGTCGGCGGCGATGGCGGCGCGCAGGGCGTCCGGGTCCATGCCGCGGTTGGGGCCGCTCACGGGGATGCGCACGAGGTTGCGCGCGCCGATCCCCGCGATCCAGACCGCCCGCTCGATCGAGCTGTGCACCTCGGGCGAGGCATAGATACGCACCTGCCCCTGCCCCGCCAGCCCGTCACGGTTGCCGGCCCAGTCCAGCGCGCGTTCGCGCATGACCAAGACCGCCGCCAGCGTCGCCGACGAGGCGCTATCCTGGATCACGCCGGAAAACCCCTCGGGCAGGGCCAGCGCCTGGCGCAGCCAGTCCAGCACCAGGCTTTCCAGCTCGGTCGCGGCGGGCGAGGTCTGCCACAGCATGCATTGCGGGGCCAGAATCGCGGTGACGAATTCCGCCAGCATCGAGGGCGGCGCGGCATTGGCGGGGAAATAGGCGAAAAAGCGCGGGTGCTGCCAATGCGTCAGGCCGAGCAGGATATGGGCATCCAGATCGGACAGGATCGCGCCCATCTCCTGCCCGGTTTCGGGCGGGGCGGCGGGCAGCGCGGCGCGGGTTGCGCCGGGGGTCAGCGGCGCGCGCACCGGGCGTTCGCGCAGCGTGCGATGATACTCGGCGCCCCAATCGGCGATCCGGCGGCCCCAGCGGGCGAACTCGTCCCAGTCCATGCCGGGGGTCTGGTCGGGGGTGTCACTCATGGGGCCTCGCACATCAGGGGCAGAGCGCCAGAAAAGCAGCAACGCCAGCCGGTTGCAAGGCGGTGTTCAGCCCGCCTGCCCGGCGCGGGCCATCACGCGCAGGCGCGCCTCGGCGCTTTCGCGGTCGTCGAGGCCCAGCAGCGGGGCCAGATGGCGCAGCAGCGCATCCTCATGCGGGTCGCGGTGGTGATCGACCAGAACCACCTGCCACAAGGCCTCGATCAGGGCGATGCGCTGATCGTGGCTGAGGGCCTTGACCACGCGGGTAAAGCGCACGAGGTCGGCGGCCTGTGCCTGCGCGGCCTCGGCGCGCTGGCGCAGCGGCGCCGGGTCGGGCAGGTCGAACATGTCCGACAGCAGGGCATCGACGGCGTGGCGTTCGTCGTCGTCAAAGGTGCCATCGGCGCAGGCGGCCTCGACCAAGAGGGTGGCCACGGCCAGATCGGGTTCGATCTCGCGGTCGGTGGCGGCGGGACGGGGGGCAAAGAGGGTCTTGAGCGCGTCGATCATGGCAGCGTTATGGCGGATTGTGGGAGGGGAGGCAATTCGCGTGTTGGTGAGGGGTGGGACCGGAAGTGCCCCTGCCCGTCGTCAGATGGCGCGCGGGCGGTGCTGTCTGGACCAGAGGGCAGCGCCCGGCCCGAGCGGTGGGCGAGAAGCGGCCGCCCCTCGGGCCGGAGGCACGCCTGCGGCGTGACGGTGCGGGTCAGGCGCTGCCCGGGCCAAGAGGCCAACGAGCATATCAACGAACAATAGTAAATGAGTTCTTGTCAACTTGCAGACGCGACAGTCTCTTTGATCAACTCTGCTGATCTGGAAACAATTGCAGGACTTAAACGATAGGCTGCATTATTCAAGGCAGCAACTTGCGCATCATTAATAATGTATATGCTGTTATCCGAAACGTTTCCAGAAAATAGTATCCCAAGACTCGGAGCTAAAGGTAAAAAGTACTCTGTTCGGTTTTTTGTTGGTCCTTCAGGGTGTTGATTTCCTTGTCTCTTTGTTAGAAAGTTTCTAATAACTGGATTCGCCCCCAAAATGAAATCTCGACTACCTTCATCTGGATACAAAAAGTAAATTCCGTGCCTCGATAGATAATGCGCGTGGATATCGTGGGCAGACCCTATTATTTCTTGTATAAATGTAGATTTTGAAGCGCTACGTCGTCGCGACGCTTTCGCCCGCCCAAGGCGAACAACTTCGGACAAATGATTTATTTTTAGAGCAATTCTCGCTAAGGGCATGCGGAAAAGGTATTCGTGTGTTTCGGGCGGCCGAATAATAAGATTAATTAGTAAGCGCTGGAAAAAGAGACGCTCTTCCTTCGTAATCGATCGATCGATATTATTTGCAGCCGGCGACAACCTGCGGGAAACAAACTTGTATATATCGTTATCTATCTCCCGCCCGAATCGCCTTTCTATTTCAGGGTGCTTGCGTCCATGTTCATCTACACGCGAGAAGAGATGTTTACCATAGAAAATTGACTGCGGATTCCGCGTCTCAATTATTCCTTTATCCCTCTCGAAGAAAAATACTTGCGTTTCGTTAAAACGAAAGAAGTTGATAAGTGCCTTAGGAACATAATGGTGTTTTCTAGGAGAATTTCTTGCCACCGCCTCACCCAATCACCCCCATAAACTCCCGCCATTCCCCCTTGCTCATGCCCGAGGTTTCCTGCGTCACTTCCTCACCCTTCAACATCCGCCGCAGGCAATCAAGCGCCTTGGCCGACAGGGTGGCGCCGCCCATGCGGTAATCCTCGAACGCCGCATAGGCCAGCGGCACCCAGTCGGCGACCATCGCCGCGATCGTCTCGGCATAGACGCGGATTTCGTATTGCGCATGGGCATCCGCGCGCAGCCGCAGGAAATGGAACAGGTTGTGCAGGTCGGTCTTCCAGTACCACTGGGTATAGATGTTCATCGGCAGGTTCATCCGCGCCAGTTCGCGCGCCAGGCCCTGCTGGCCGTCTTGCGACAGCATCGCCTCGTAATGGTCATACATCTGCGCGGCGTCGGATTTCAGCATGTGCAGCACGCGCACGGCCTCGTCGCCCTCCAGCACCGCGCCGCGGCCCTGGTTATTGAGCGTCGATTGCGCGGCCAACTGTTCGGGCGCGGGTATATAGAATTCACGATCCAGGATCGAATAGCGGGCGGAATACTCGTTCACGTTGGCGGTGCGGTGGCGGATCCACTGGCGGGCCACGAACACCGGCAGTTTCACATGCAGCTTGATCTCGCACATCTCGAACGGGGTCGAATGCCAGTGCCGCATCAGATAGCGGATCAGCCCCTCATCGTTTTGCACATGCTTGGTGCCCGCGCCGTAGCTGACGCGCGCGGCCTGCACGATGGCGCTGTCATCGCCCATGTAGTCGATGGCGCGCACGAAGCCGTGGTCCAGCACCGGGTGGGCGCGGTAAAGGTGCTGTTCCATCCCCTCGGACACCGCGCGCAGCGTCGGGCGCGCGCGCGTGCGCAGGTGGTCGATTTCGGCTTGCTGTTCGGGGGTTACGGGCATGGTCGGTCCTTGATCTGGCAACGGGTTGCGAGGCGCGGTTTAAGTCCTATCTTGGGGTCTGAAACAAGGGAGACGCAAGATGCGATATCTGCACACGATGGTCCGGGTAAAGGATCTGGACCTGTCCATGGCCTTTTACCGCCTTCTGGGTCTTGAGGAAACACGCCGCCATGACAGCGACGAAGGGCGTTTCAGCCTGATCTTCATGGCCCCGCCGGGCCAGCCCGAATGCCCGATCGAGCTGACGTATAACTGGGACGGCGACGATGGCCTGCCCTCGGACAGCCGCCATTTCGGGCATCTGGCCTATGAGGTCGAGGACATCTATGCCAAGTGCCAGCATCTGATGGACAACGGCGTCACCATCAACCGCCCGCCGCGCGACGGGCGCATGGCCTTTGTGCGCTCGCCCGACAACATCTCGATCGAGCTGTTGCAAAAGGGCGAGGCCAAGGCCCCGGCCGAGCCCTGGGCCTCGATGCCCAATACCGGGCACTGGTAACGGCCGGGCTCAGCCCGCCACGGGCGCGGCGTCAAAGCCGATGCGATCCAGCGCCGCGACGACCGGCGCGGGGTCGGCGGCGGGCATGGTGACATGCCGGGCGTCCATGTCGAAGCGCGGCGCCAGCCCCAGCGGCGCCAGCGCCTTTTCGATGCTGGCGCGGCAATGGCCGCAGGTCATGTCGGGCACATGCAGGGTGACGGTCTGGTCGGTCATGGTCTGACATCCTGATCGCGGGGGTTGCGGCCTGCGGATGCCGCGCCTTGGCGCGCCTGTCAAGCGCCGCCATCGGCGGTTTGCCGCGCATCCCTGGCGTGGTAAGGTTGCCCTTCATTGTCCGTCAACGGTTTCGGGGGTATCGGACAGGCATGACTCGTCCGATCCTGTTTCGCTCGTGCCGGCGTGGCACGCTGGATGCCCCTGCCCCGCCCCTGGGCCGCGGGGCGACGGCCGTGTTGCTGACGGGCGCCGCGGTGCTGGCGGTTTCGGCCATTGCCGGGCGCCTTTTCTGGGCCGATCCGACAAGCGAGGGCGCGCAACCGGCGCTGGCCGGCGACACGCCGCCGCGCATTGAGCCCTTCGTGCCGCAGGGCGGCGAGGCGCGCGGTCTCGCCGCGCTGAGTGGCGCGGAGGATTTGCCGCTGGCCGCGCTGCGCAGCCAGCCCGCCCCGCAACCGGCCGAACCCGCCGCCCCGGACGCCGTCTCCATCGCCCTGCTTGGCGATGAGGTTCCGCTGCCGCGCCCGGCCCGCGCGGCCCTGCAACGCCCGGCCGCCGAGCCTGACACCGGCCCGGCCGCGCCCGTTCGGCCAGAGCCGTCAGCGCCGCTGGCGGTGGCCGTGATCGCAGGGCTGCCCCCCGTGGCCCCGCCGCCGCGCCCGGCCACGCCCGAGGCGCGCGGCACGTCCGACGACCCCGCCCCGATCGAGCTGGCCGCGCTCAGCCTGCCGGACGCCACGCCGGACCGCGCGGGCGGCCTTGCGCGCTCGCTGCTGCCGCGCGCGCGCCCGGCCGCCATCGCCCGGCTGGCCAGCGCCGACACCGCAACCGCAACGCGCGCCAGCGCCGATATCGGCGCCACCGCCCAGACCCCGACCCGGCCCTTTGCCGTGCCCGCCGTGTCCGGCGACGACACCTGCCCGACCAATCTTGCCCGCGCGATCCCGCGCCGCCCTTCGGGCGCAAACGGGGGCGCCCGCGCGGTCGCGCGGCTGGCGTCGGCCTCGGGCGGCGGGCGCGACGGGGCGATCGCGCAGGCGGTCATCGCCGGAAACCTGCCAGACTTTCAGCGCCGGCTGGTCCCCGTCACCCTGGAGGGCGACGGCGCCGACGGCCGCCCGGCCCGGATCACGCTGTGCGTGATGCCCGATTACCTGGCACTGGGCAGCGACGACGATTTCGTGCGCGTCCCGCTGGGCCTGAACGCGGCCACGCGCATCGCCGAGCGGTTCGACATGGTGCTGCCCACCACCCGGATGGTCGATGCGATCCACGCGCAGGCGGGTATCCGGCTGCGCCCGCAGCCGATGCCCCCCGGCGCGCAAATGGCATCCACCGACTATTTCCTGCGCCACAACGCCACGCTTGAGGGGCAGCGCCGCAACGCCGGCGCGCCGCTGGGGGCGCTGATCTCGGGCCACAAGAAGGATCTGGTGCTGACCAACCGGCTGGCGCGCAATCCCGGTCGCGTGGCGATCTATGGCTGGCATCAGGCCAATGGCCAGCCGATCCAGCCGCTGAGCACGGTTCATGGCGCGGGCTATGCCGATTACAGCCACGGCATTCGCCTGGTCAGCCGCACGGCTTTTGTGAACGGGCGGGCGGCGGATCTGCGCGACCTCTTGGACGATCGCCGCTATGCCGGATTGCTGAGCGACGAAGGCCCGATCGCGGCGCAAGTGATGTTGGCCGCGCTGCGCTGATCGCAACGCGATCGGCGCCGTCGCCGTCCGGGCGATGATGGTACGGGCCAAGGCCGCCGAGACACCGCCCGGCGATGCGCCAGCCGGGCGGACCCGTCAGCGCGCCTTGTCCTGCGTAACCGCCTCAGCCGACCCGCCTATCACAGCATCGTCACGCACTTCGGCGTGCCGCCCCCCGGATGAACCGCCGGTCAGCCGATATCGCGGAAACAGCGGAACCCCAGATGATAATTGTGATGGCTGGCGCGATCCATCACGCGGCTGCCATGCCAGAACGGCGCGCGCCAGCGCGCCCAATGTTCATGCGCGCGGATCTGGTCCCAGACGAACCAGCTGCCCTTCATTTCGGTCACGCCCAGCGTGGTCGATCCCCGGCTGGCCATCTGGTCCTCGCTCAGGGGCAGGTTCATGTGCTCGGCGGCATTGCCGTCGATGTCGTAAACGCCCAGCGGGCTGCGGCATTGCGCAAACGAGCCGGCGGGATAGGTGTTCGACCCGCAGCGCCCGAAATTGCCGCCATCGCATCCGGGCGACTTGGCGCTGCCGGTGGCGCAGACCCCGCGCCGCCATTCGCCGATCGAATACTGGTTGCGCGTGGCCGCGTAGTGCTGGTTGTGCCAGGCGCGCATCGCGTTCACCGCCGCCGACATGCCCATGCCGCGAACCCGGTCGAACGGGTAGTCGGGCGGCAACAACTGGCCAGCCGCCGCCCCCTCCCATTCGTGGGCATCGCCGATGCGCGCGCCCTCGGCCGCACACAGCTGCGCGGCCTCGTTCGCGCGCACCCAGACCACCGGATAGGCCAGCGGCACGTTGGGATATTCGAACATATGCGCGCAGACCGTCGCATCCTCGGGCCGTTGGGTCTGCGGATCATAGAGCGGCACCTCATAGGGGCGTCCGCAGATGCGCTCAAACCGGGCGTTGCGATAGCCGCGGCGCACGCTGTCCACCGACCCGCCCAGCCGCGCCGCGGCCTCTTCGGGGGTCAGCGGGTGGCGGGTGACCGCGGGGTTGCCCTGCCCCATCCAGCTTGTCCCGGCGAAGATCTCGCGCACCCTGTTCATCGTGGCGCCGGACAGACCGCGCCATTCCTGCATTTCGCGAAACATGCGTTCGTTGTTCTCGGCCAATGTCTGCGCCGTGGCCGGCGCCCCCAAACCCAGCGTCAGTGCCAGAATCGCCGTGGCAATCCGTTTCATCGCTCTCTCCCTTGACGACGCAGCAGGTAAATGAAGTCGCGGTTGTCGGAATATTCGACAAACCGGGCCAGCCGGCTGCCGTCGCGCGCGCGCGCATCGGACTCGGCCATGCGGCGATCCAGATGATAGGTCTCGAACCCGTCTTCGCCCGGCTGGCGCGTGTAGATCGCGGCATAGGTCAGATCCAGCGAGTTCATGTCCAGCAGCATGGCATAGTCGCAACCATAGGCCTGAAAGGTGCGGGTCATCCCCGAAGGCGTTGCCGACGAAAACACGGCGTAGATCAGGAACTGCCGGCCCTGCGAACGGCGTATGCAGGCGCCCGACCGCAGCGTGCGCAATTGCGCCTCGGCCGAGCCCGACCAGTTGCCCAGCATCCAGCTGCGCACATGCTGGCCGCCGACCGGCTCGCCGGTTTCGGGATCGGGCTCGATCAGCGCGACGCCGTTTTGCCGGGCAAAGCGCAGGCGCGGCAACAGCGTCGCCGTATCCTCGTCGCGCCAGGTCCGCATGTGAATCGAGCCATCGTCCAGCGTGAATATCGTGGCCAGACCGGGGTGTAGACGGCTCAGCACCACGCCATGCGTCACGAAGCCGTAATGATGGCCACTGTTGGTCTGCGACATCGGCCCCGACCGAAAGGCGCCATGCTCGCGCTTGAACCCGCCCGCGATGATCGCCGCGACACGGTCGGTCAGCGCCGGGCTGAGCATTCCGGTGCGGGCCAGCGGCCGCAGGGTGTTGAACCCGTCAGGCCCCGGCAGGCCGGTGCGGCCGGGGCCACTGGGTCTGGGCGACCAGGTCATGGACGGATGATCGGTGCCCGGCTCGTATCCCAGTTCGAACTGGCTCAGGTCATAGGCGAAAAGATGCACGTCGGCGTTGTTCTCGACCCCGTCCAGCCAGTTGGTTTCGCCACTGCGGTTCAGGATGTCGGGATGGACCATGCCGGGCTGCATCACGCTGGCATAGATGCCGGGCGCATCCTGCACCGCATACCAGCTGCCAGCTTCCATCCGCCCGTCCTCGGTCCCCGCCAGATCGACTTGCAGGTTCGAGCGCATCACCGGATGGCTGCGCAGATGCGCCCGGCCCAGCGCGGCGGCCACCTCGCCGGCATCGGCACCGTCCATTGCCTCGGAGGTTTGCAAAAAGGCATCCTCGTAAAGCGTGTTCTTCAGAAAACTGATGAGTCCTTCGCCAAATGGCACATAGTCGCGCAGGAATTCGGCCATCGCCTCGCGCGTGGTGCGCGAGCCCGAACCCTGATTGCGCAGGTAGAGCCGGCCATCGCAGATCGGCGCATAGGGCAGGCCCGAATTCGCGGCCTCTTGCAGCGCACCCTCCCACGGGCGGCAAAGCTCGCGCCCGGCCTCGGAGGTGATTTCGATCGCCGGCGAGTCGCCGCCGGCCAGCGCGACAGAGAAAACCTGGGGCGCGGCGTTCTCAAGGTGCCACTGACGCAGGGCGTTGCCGCGCCCGGTCTCCAGCAGGAACCACGCATTCATCCGGGGATTGAGGGCAATCAGCCGAACCGGCTCACCGCCCGGCAGGGTTGCCCCGATCTCGGCGCGAAAGGGCTGGAACGCCACCACATCGCGCCGCTCGTTGTGCCGGAAATCGGCGAACTGCGCGGCGCGCACGGCTGCCGGGGCATACCAGGGATCGGGTGCGGCGGCATCGGACTGGGCGGCGCCGGGCGCCGGACCCGCCGGCGCCAGCGCAAGCGCCATGAGCCCGGCCTTGAAACCGCTTGAAACACTGACAAAACGCAAGAACTGTCTCCGGAATTGACTGAAACGGCCAGGCACCGCCCCGGCTGTCCCCAAGCCTGCCCCAAAAGGATGATTCAGGCAACGCCATACCGGGGCGCCATGGTGCGGTATACACACGCATACAGATTGATTTCCGCCCGCCCGGTGGCTAGAGAAGGCCCAAACAGTCAGGAGAAGACCCATGACCGCCACGCGCACCGAAACCGACAGCTTCGGCCCCCTGGACGTTCCGGCAGACAAGTATTGGGGCGCGCAGACCCAGCGTTCGATCATGAATTTCCCCATCGGATGGGAACGCCAGCCGGTTCCGATCATCCGCGCGCTTGGCGTCATCAAGAAGGCCTGCGCCCTGGTCAACCGCGAACAGGGCGATCTGGCCGCAGAGCTGGCGGACGCGATCGCCACCGCCGCGACCGAGGTGATCGAGGGCAAGTTCGATGACAACTTCCCGCTGGTGGTGTGGCAGACCGGCTCGGGCACCCAATCGAACATGAACGCCAACGAGGTTATCTCGAACCGCGCGATCGAGATCCTGGGCGGCGAGAAGGGCTCAAAGAAGCCCGTTCACCCCAACGATCACTGCAACATGGGGCAATCCTCGAACGACACGTTCCCCACGGCGATGCATGTCGCCATCGGCATGCATGCCCGCGACGTGCTGCTGCCGGGCCTGCGCAAGCTGCATGGCGCGCTGGCCGCCAAGTCCGAGGAATTCAAGGACATCATCAAGATCGGCCGCACCCATACGCAGGATGCGACACCGCTGACGCTGGGCCAGGAATTCGGCGGCTATGCCCATCAGGTCGCCAAGGGGATCGAACGGATCGAGGCCTGCCTGCCCGACATCTACGAACTGGCCCAGGGCGGCACCGCGGTCGGCACCGGGCTGAACACGCGCAAGGGTTTCGCCGAAAAGGTCGCGGCACAGATCGCCGACATCACCGGCCTGCCCTTCGTCACCGCCCCCAACAAGTTCGAGGCGCTGGCCGCCCATGACGCCATGGTGATGTTCTCGGGCGCGCTGAAGACCGTGGCGGGCAGCCTGTTCAAGATCGCCAACGACATGCGCCTGCTGGGCTCTGGCCCACGCTCGGGGCTGGGAGAGCTGATCTTGCCGGAAAACGAACCCGGCTCGTCGATCATGCCCGGCAAGGTCAACCCGACCCAGGCCGAGGCCCTGACCATGGTCTGCGCCCATGTCATGGGCAATGACGCGGCCGTCGGTTTCGCCGGCTCGCAGGGGCATTTCGAGCTCAATGTCTATAACCCGATGATGTCCTATAACGTGCTGCAAAGCATGCAGCTTCTGGGGGATGCGGCCTCCAGCTTCACCGACAACATGGTCGTGGGCACCCAGGCCAACACCGACCGGATCGAAAAGCTGATGAAGGAATCGCTGATGCTGGTTACGGCACTGGCCCCGACGATCGGGTATGACAACGCCACCAAGGTCGCCAAGACGGCCCACAAGAACGGCACGACGCTGAAGGAAGAGGCCATTCGCCTGGGACTGGTCGATGCCGAGACCTTCGACCGCGTGGTCCGCCCCGAGGACATGATCGGGCCAAAGGGCTGATCGCGCCCATGGCCGAGATCGTCAACCTGCGGCAGAAACGCAAGCAGGCGGCCCGCGCGGCCGCCCGCAAGAGCGCCGATGAAAATGCCGCGCGCTTCGGGCAGACCAAGGCCGAACGGACCTTGCGCAAGGCGCAGGACGACCAGTCGCAACGGCGGCTGGACGGCCACCGCCGCGACAGCGCGCCCGACGACCAGGCCTGATCGCGCCCCGCCCGCCGGGTTGCGCCTATGCGCGCAACCCGCGATAGGCGCCGTGCCAGTAGATCAGCCCGTCCTGCGGCTGTGCCGCGCGGATCGCCTGCACCCGGCCGATGACGATGGAATGGGTGGCGCGGTCGATCATCTCTTCGACCGTGCAGTCCAGCGCGACCGGCGCATCGGCCAGTAGTTGCGCGCCGGTCGTCGCCGTCACCCACGCGGCGCCGTCGTAGCGCGCCGCACCCTTGGCGCCGCCAAAGCCGGAAAACCGCTCGGCCACCGGCTGATGATGCGCCGCCAGCGCGTTCACCCCGAAGACGCCATGGCGTTCCAGCAGCGGCCAGCTGGACGAGTTGCGATTGACGCAGACCAGCACCAGCGGCGGATCGGCCGAAAGCGAAATGGCCGATGTCACCACCAGCCCGGACAATTCGTCACCCTGCCCCACCGTGATCACGCTGACCGAACCCACGAAATGGCGCATCGCACCCAGAAAGGCGGGTTTGTCCGGCCCCGCCTGGGGCCGAACATTCACCGAATCGTCGCTCATTCCGCCGCAGCCCGCGCAACACGCGGCGTGCGGATGCCGGCCTGTTCCAACAGCGGCAGCACGTTGTCGCGGAAATAGGGAAACTCTTCGGCATAGTCGATGAACGACAGCGTCGTCCCGGCAAAGCCTGCCTTGTGCAGCGACAGGATCCCCTCGGCCACCTGTTCCGGCGTGCCGATCAGCGGGAAGCCGCCATGACCCGCCGCGAAGCGGTCGCGGATCAGCTTCATCAGGTCATGCGGGAAGCTGTGGGCATGGGCGAATTGCAGACGGATCAGGTTGTCCACGGCCTCCCAGTCGGCATTGTCGTCGGCGGTGTGCTTGAGATAGTCGCGCGCCTCTTTCTCGGTCGGGCGGCAGATCACGTGGCTGAAGGTCAGCACATCGACCTCGCGGCCCTTGCCGCGCGCCTGATCCTTCAGCTCCTTGATTTCATCGACCGAACGATCCAGGTCGATGGCCGGGGTGAACAGGAAATGCGCGTTGTCGGTGGCGAATTCGCGACCCTGCGGCGACCCGGCGGCATTGATGATCGGCACCGCATCGCGCACCGGGCGCGGGTCGCCCTTGACATGCTTGAGGGTGAAATGCTTGCCGTTCCAGTCGAAATACTCGGTCGAGGACCAGAGCTTGCGGATCACGTCGAACCATTCCTGCGCATAGTCATAGCGGCTTTCGTGATCATCGGGCAGTTGCAGGCCCAGCGCCTCGTATTCCGGCTTGTTCCAGCCCGCCACGATGTTGAGCCCCGCGCGCCCCTTGCCGATCTGGTCGATGGTGGCGATCTGCTTGGCCACGACGACCGGGTGGTTGGCGGTGGTGTGGATCGTGGCGAAAACGGCGATGTCTTGCGTCGAGGCCAGCAGCGCCGAGGCCCAGGTCATCGTTTCCAGCACACCCCCGTGAAAATCGGTCTCGCCGCCATAGCCGATCCAGCGCGCGATCGGCAGCATGAAATCGATCCCGGCCTCATCCAGCATCTTGGCCAGGCGCAGGTTGTTGTCCCAGGAATTGACCCAGCGTTCGGGCACCTTGGTCACCGACAGGCCGGACGAACAGTTGGACGAAAACGTACCGAGTTTGAAGGCATTGCCTTCCAGCATCGGATTGTTGGTCATGGAGCGCTCCCTTTTTGTTGGATTTTATGATAGACTTTCTATCAAATAATAATGTTGTTTTCAATTGCATTTTTTGGCAACTATGCTGCGCGGCAGGAGGTGACGATGAGCGAACGGAAAACCCAGCCCGATCAATCGGATAAACCCCGCCCCGAATTCGACCAGCGCTGGCACCTGGCGCAGGAACCGGGCGAGATCGAATTCACCGAACTGGAATTCGCGCTGATGCGCACCTACGAGGGATTCGCGCGCTGGCAATCGGAATGCCTGGCCAGCGTGATGGACCTGGCCGCCTCGGGCGCCGAGAACGCGATGCTGCACATCATCCGGATGAACGACCGGCCCAAGACCATCAAGGACCTGGCCCGGCTGACCAACCGCGACGACGTGCCCAATATCCAGTACAGCCTGCGCAAGCTGATCGCGGCGAAACTGGTCATGCGCAAGGGCTCGGGGCGTGCGGGCGTGACCTATGAAGTCACCGAGGAGGGGCGGCGCGTGACCGACGATTACGCCGCGCTGCGTCAGCGCCTGCTGATCGAGGCGATCGATTCGGTGCCCAACATCCATGAGCGCCTGCGCGAGGCGACACGCACGCTGAACCTGCTGTGCGGCATCTATGAAGAGGTGGCGCGGGTCGCGGCGACGCATCGGCGCAGCTGAGGGCACGCGGCCCTGTCGGGCGGAGGGGGCGTTGCCCCCTCTTGGCCTGCGGCCAATTCACCCCCAGGATATTTTCAGACAGAAAATGGGCAGGCGGGCGCCATGGGACGGCGCGGTCAGAGGGGTTGCAGCCGGTGGAAGCGCGATTGCTCGAAGACCAGGGCCTCGCCCTCGCCATGATGAATGTCGACGATGCGGCCGATCAGCACGTGATGGCTGCCGGCGCGTACCGCATCGCTGAGTTCGCAGGAAAAGGCGACGCGGGCATTGGCAAGGATCGGCAGGCCCTGCCCGTCCGCGCGCCAGTCGCCCTGGGCGAACTTGTCCTCGCCGGTGATCCCGCCGGCGCCGGCAAAGCGCATCGCCAGATCGTGCGACGGATCGGGCAGGAGGTTCACCGCGAACCGCCCCGTTTGCAGGATACCCTGACAGGTGCCGGTCTTTTCATTCACGCAGACCAGCAGGCTGGGCGGTTCGGCCGTGACCGAGCAGACGGCGGTGGCGGTGATCCCGCGCCGCTCTTCGGGGACGCGGGTGGTGATGATCGTGACCGCCCCCGGAAAGCGGGCCATGGCGGCGCGGAAATCGGCGGGATCGACGGCCATGCCCATGCCCTCAGGCCGCCGTTCTCAGGTCGTCGAGATAGACCTGGGCGGCTTGCGGATCGGCGAACCACGGGAAGAAATCGCGCGGATCGTCGAACGCATTGGCGATGCGATGCGCCAGCCGCGGTTCGGTGCAGGCGGCGCCCATGATTTCAAGCACATGCGGCGGCGGCGGCGCCAGCATCGCGTTGGTCCAGCCCACGACCCATTGCGCATAGTCCCAGTAGGCGTCGAAGGTGCCTTGCATCCATTCGGCGTCAAACGCCCGGTCGCCGTGATCGAGGATGCGTTGCAGATAGACGCGCGCCGCCTTGGCGGCATTGTTCGACCCCTGCCCGGTGATCGGATCGTTCAGGCAGACCGCATCGCCCAGACCCAGGACCCGTGCGCCCGAGGGCAGCGTGGCGACCGGCTTGCGCACCGTCGGCGGGAAGCGCCCGGACAGGATGCCGTTGTCGTCGCTCAGTTCGATGTCGCGGCAGCGCTCGGCCTCCCAGGGCAGGAAGGTTGCGAGGATCTCTTTCGATTTCGCCAGGTGCTGTTCGGGCGACTTGATGTCGGCCCAGCAATCCATCGGTCCGCCGGGAACCCCCTCGAACACCATCATGTGGCAGGGGCCGGTGGTGGTCAGGCCCGGAAAGACGAAATATTCGCCCACGCCGGGGATCAGGTTGAAATTGACCGCCGAATGTTCGGGGCGCGGCACCATGCCGGTGACATAGGTCAGCGCCAGGGCGCGCTGGGGCTTGTCATAGGGCGACTTCTCGGCGTCGCGTTCGAACATGCGCCCGATCTCGCCCTTGCCCGAGGCAACGATCACCAGATCGTCCTCGCGGGCATACATCTCCAGGTCGTTGATGCCGGCCTCCTTAATGACCAGCCGCCCGCCCAGACGTTCGAATTCGGCCAGCCAGCCGGGGAATTTCACCCGCTGGTCGACGGCATAGGCGTTGCGCTCCAGCCGACCGGCCCAGTCGATCACCCGCTCGCCGGGCCGTTCGGGATGCGGCACGGTGAAGGCGATGCCCTCGACCGGCGGGCAGAGCTCGGTCCAGAAGTCGATGCCGAGGTCGCGCTCGGCCTGGATGGAATCGCCGAACATGCACTGGCTGGACATGATCTTGCCATTGGCGATGTCATCGGCGGTGCGGTTTTGCACCACGCGCACCTGATAGCCCTTTTTCAGCAGTCCCAGCGCCACCATGAGCCCTGACTGGCCGCCACCGATGATGGTGATCTTACGCATTGTGATGTCCTCCCAGACGTTTATTCCATGAGTTTCGGTATGGCCGGCACGTTCTGTTCGGGGCCCATGGCGGTATAGCCGCCATCGACGCGAATATCGGTGCCGGTGATGAAGCTGGCCTCGTCCGAGCACAGGAACAGAACCGCGCTGGCCACCTCTTCGGGGTTGCCGGTCCGGCCCAGCAGGTGGAACGGCGCGGCCACGGCATCGGTTTTCGCGCGATCGCCGCCGGTCAGTTCGTCCATGATGTTGGACCAGGTCCAGCCGGGGCTGACCGCGTTCACGCGAATGCCCTCGGGCGCAAGGTCCATCGCCTGGTTGCGCGTCAGTTGCAGGATCGCGGCCTTGGACACCGGGTAGAGCCAGCGCCCGGTCTGCGCCACCCGGCCCGAGATCGAACCGAAATTGACGATGGCGCCCTTGTTGGCGGCCAGGTCGGCGCGCGCGGCCTGCATCAGCATGACCGAGCCCACGACATTCACGTCAAGCGCCTCAAGCCATTCGGCGCGCGGCGAGTCGGCCCCGTTATCGAGATAGGAACAGGCGACATTGACCAGAAAGTCGATCCGGCCAAACCTGTCCCTGGTGGCCTTGACCAGCGCTTCGATGTCGTCATCCTTGCGCAGGTCGCAGGCGGTGAAGGCGACGCCATCACGCGTCAGCGCCGCGCCGGCCTCGGCGTTGATATCGGCGATCATCACGCGTGTGCCGGCCTGCGCGAAGGCATCGACGACGGCCTGCCCGATCTTGGTGGCGCCGCCCAGAATGATGGCTACCTTGCCGTCCAGTCCCCGCATTGTTCACTCCCTGATCTTTCTTTTCCTCGACCCGAACTTTGCGCGCCGCACGACATCCGGCTATCCGCGTGGCACCACGACTATCCGAAAAACGAAAAAAACTGCCGGAATCGCCGAAATCCGTGCATTCGCAACGATCCTTTGCTAAGTTCGCCCATCATCCGGCAGAGGAGGCTGGAATGGACCCGATCGATACCCGGCAGGACAGCGGCGCGGCACCGCTGGCCGCCTATGCGCTGTTTCAGACGCGCGAACTGGACGAGGCGCGCGAGCGCGTCGCCTCGGTCTTTTGCCCGCACCGGCTGGACCGGATCGGCAAGGGCCGGTTCGATGCGCGCCATCATCACCTGGCCGGCGAGCGGCTTTCGCTGAACTATATCGATTACGGCACCAAGACCCTGATCAGCCCCGGCCATCTGCGCGATTTCTACCTGTTCCAGATGCCGCTTTCGGGGGCGGCGGCGATCAGCAACGGCGGCGAGCAGTATTGCTCGGATCCGGAGCGCGCGGCGATGCTGAACCCGCATCGGCCGACCACCATGATCTGGGACGACGACTGCCGCCAGGTTCTGTTGCGCATCGACCGGGCGGCCCTTTCGGCACATCTTGGCCAGATGCTGGGCATGCGCGCGGACCGGCCGCTGACCTTTGCCGGCCCCTGCGATCTGACGGCACGGGGCGGGGCGGCCCTGCGTGCGCTGATCCTGCATCTGGTCGCCGAGGCCGATGCCGGGCGCTGCGTGCTGGGACCGGGAAGCCTGCTGGGCCGGCAGATCGAATCCGCGCTGATGACCGGCCTGCTGGAGGCGCATTGCCATAACTATGCCGACGCGCTGGACGGCCGGCGCGGCGCCGACCTGGCGCCGCGCGTGGTGCGCCGGGCCGAGGATTACATGATGGCCCATATCGACCGGCCGCTGGCGCTGGACGATGTCGCAGCCGCCGTGGGGGTGAGCGCGCGCGCGCTGCAATATGCCTTCCGCCGCTTTCGCGACACGACACCAATGGCGTTTTTGCGCAATGCCCGGCTCGAACGCGCCCATCACGACCTGCAGGCCGCGCGGCCGGGCGACACGGTGACCGAGATCGCCACCCGCTGGGGATTTTCGCATTTCGGCCGTTTTGCCGATACCTACCGCGCGCGGTTCGGGCGCAGCCCCCGCCAGACGCTACAGGATGCAAGACTCGATACTTTCGTGTCCTGAACCTTGCCGCGGCCGGTGCCGGACCCTAGCTTTGCGCGGCAGGAGGGCCCATGCAGCATTATTCGCTACTCGATCTCGCACCCGTCCCCGAAGGCAAGACCCCGGCCGATGCGCTGGCCAACACGGCCGATCTGGCCCGCCATGCCGAGACGCTGGGATACCATCGCTACTGGCTGGCCGAGCACCACAACATGCCCGGCATCGCCAGCGCCGCGACGGCGGTGGTGATCGGCCATGTCGCGGCGGCCACGCGGCGCATTCGCGTGGGCGCGGGCGGGATCATGCTGCCCAACCATGCGCCGCTGGTGGTGGCCGAACAGTTCGGCACGCTGGCCACGCTTTTCCCCGGCCGCATCGACCTGGGGCTGGGGCGGGCGCCGGGAACAGACCCGGTCACGGCGCGCGCGCTGCGCCGGCACATGGCGCCCGAGGACAGCTTTCCGCAAGACGTGCTGGAACTGCTGGCCTATCTGGACGATGCCCCCGACGACGCGCCGGTGCGCGCGGTTCCGGGCACCGGCACGCAGGTGCCGGTCTGGATCCTGGGCTCCAGCCTGTTCGGCGCGCAACTGGCCGCCTGGGCCGGTCTGCCCTATGCCTTCGCCTCGCATTTTGCCCCGGCGGCGCTGGAACAGGCGCTGGCGACCTATCGCGCGCAGTTTCGCCCGTCGAAATACCTGGCACGGCCCTATGCGATGATGGCCGCCGGCGTCTTTGCCGCCGAAACCGACGCGGCGGCGCAGCTTTTGCGGTCGTCGCAACTGCTGGCCTTTGCCCGGCTGCGCACCGGCCGGCCCGGCCCGCTGCCGCGCCCGCGCGACACCCTGCGCGACGAGGTGCCGCCCGCAGTGCTGGCACAGGCCGAGGCGGCACTGTCGGTCTCGGCCACGGGCACCGCCCGGACGATCGAGCGCGACCTCGCGGCGATGATCCGGCGTTACCAGCCTGACGAGTTGATGATCACCGCCGCGATCCACGATCATGAGGCGCGCAAGCGATCCTTTGCCATCGCGGCCGAGGTGCTGAAATCGCTGGTCGGCCCCGCCGCGGCCGCCTGAAGCGCCGCGGAGGCCACCGCGCCTGACCGCGCGCGGGATTCCAACGGGTGACCAGATTGCCTGCTGCGCAGACGCCTTTTGCGCCGCTGGCGCGGCCGGTCAGGGGGCGCTGCCCCCTCTGGACCTGCGGTCCATTCACCCCCGGCGTATTGACCGGCAAGATGAAGCGATCAGCCCTGGACCATCAGCCGCGACAGCCCGCGGAAATGATAGCTGTCGGCATAAACCGGCGGTTCGGCCAGGCGCAGGCCGGGGCGGCGTTCGAACAGGATCGGCAGGGCCACCGCCAGTTCCAGCCGCGCCAGGGGCGCCCCGAGACAGAAATGCACCCCCGCGCCAAAGGCAAGATGCGGCTTGGCCGGGCGCGCCGGGTCGAAACGATGGGGCCGGTAGCAAAGAGCCGGGTCGCGCCCGGCCGCCGCCAGCATCAGCCCGACCGTCTCGCCCGGTGCGAAGGTATGGTCCATCACCTCGACCGGTTCGTAGACATGGCGGGTGAACATATGCAGCGGCGGATCGAAGCGCAGGATTTCCTCGACCGTGGCCTCGCGGCGGGCGGGTGTCAGCCACGCGCCGGGTCCGCCGGCTTCGAGGAGCGCCTTCACACCGTTGCCGATGGCGTGGACCGTGGCTTCGTGCCCGGCGTTGAGCAGCAGGATGCAGGTGGCGATCAGATCGTCGATGTTCAGCCCGTCGTCGGCGGATTCGGCCGCGATCAACTGTGTGATGAGATCGTCGCCGGGGCGGTTGCGCCGCTCGGCGATATGCGCGCGCATGAAATCCGCGAAGGCGGCCGCGGCGCGGCCCGCGCGCTCTTCGGTCTGGCGGTCGCGCCCGGCCTGGTACATGGCGACCATCGCATGCGACCAGGCGAGGAGCTGGTCCTTCATCGTCTCGGGGACACCCAGCAGGCGGCAGATCACGACCACCGGGATCGTCCGGGCAAAGCGTTCCAGCAGATCGAAGAGCGCATCGCGGGGACAGTCGTCGATCAGGCGGTGGGCCAGCGCCGCGATCTCGGGGGCGAGGCCCGCGATCCGGCGCGAGGTGAAGGCGCGCAGCACCTGCCGGCGCAGCACGGTATGGCGCGGCGGCTCGAGTTCGAGCATGGAATGGTCCTCGATCGCGTAGAACGAGGCGAGGTGATCGGGCACCGGTTCGCGCTGGTCGGCCGGGATGGCACGGCCGAAGCGGCGATCGCGCAGGATCGCGCTGACCGCGGCATGCCCGAAGACGCAGGGCATGGCGTAATCGTCCCAGAAGACCACCCGCCCCAAGGCCCGCGCCCGGTCATAGAACGGATAGGGGTTCTGGACGAACGCCGGATCGGTCGGCGACTGGCGAATGTGCTGCATCGGGTTGTCCCTGTCCGGTCCGCTGCCGCCCGTGCGGCAAGGCGATGCGGGGCCGGTCAGCCCCTGGCGAGCGCGGCAAGGATTCGCGCCCAGGATCTGATCCCCTTGTGAAAGCTTTCGAGGTCGTATTTTTCGTTCGGGGAATGGATCTGGTCATCGTCGCGGCCAAAGCCGATCAGTATCGAATCGAGCCCCAGGATCGACTGGAAATAGCCCGCGATCGGGATCGAGCCGCCCGAGCCGATGAACGCCGCCGGGCGCGGCCATTCGTCGCTCAGCGCCTGGCGCGCGGCCTCGAAGGCGGGGTTGTCGATCGGCATGACCGAGGCGGGCGCGCCGCTGGCGTCCACGATGGCGGCCGTGCAATCGGCCGGAAGGCGCGCCTCGACATGGGCGCGGAAGGCATCGAGCACCTGCTGCGGATCCTGCGTGCCGACCAGGCGAAAGCTGACCTTGGCCATGGCCTGCGCCGGCAGCACGGTCTTGAACCCCGCCCCGGTATAGCCCGAGATCATGCCGTTGATTTCGCAGGTCGGGCGCGACCAGATCATTTCCAGCGCGCTGCGCCCCTTTTCGCCCGCCGGCACGCTGAGCCCGACCGCGCCCAGAAAGGCCTCGGCGTCAAAACCCAGCGCGTCCCATTGGGCGCGCTGTTCGTCGCCGGGTTCGGGCACGCCGTCATAAAAGCCCTCAAGCGTGACCGCGCCGTCAGCGTCATGGAGATCGGCCAGGATCCGGCTGAGAACCCGCGCCGGGTTCGCCGCCGCGCCGCCGAACATGCCCGAGTGCAGATCCTTGTTCGGCCCGGTGATCACCAGTTCCAGCTTGGCCAGCCCGCGCAGCATGGTGGTGATCGCCGGGGTTTGCGGGTCGAACATGCCGGTGTCGCAGATCAGCGCAAGATCGGCCTTCAGCGCCGGCGCCTGTTCGGTCAGATAGGGCACCAGCGACGGCGAGCCCGATTCCTCTTCGCCCTCGAACAGCATCGACACCCGCACCGGCAACGCGCCATGCACCGCGATCCAGGCGCGACAGGCCTCGACAAAGGTCATCAGTTGCCCCTTGTCGTCCGAGGCCCCGCGCCCGCGGATCACCCGGCCCTGCGCGCCCTGTTCGATCGCGGGATCGAACGGATCGCGGTGCCACAGCTCCAGCGGATCGACCGGCTGCACATCATAATGGCCGTAGAACAGCACATGCGGCCCGCCCTGCGCCGGGCCATGCGCCACCACCATCGGATGCCCCGGCGTCGCATCGGTGCGTGCCTCAAGCCCCAGCCCGGCCAGTTGATCGCGCAACCACTCCGCCGCCTGTCGGCAATCGGCCTTGTAGGCGGGATCGGTCGAGATCGACGGCAGGCGCAGGAACGCCAAAAGCCGGTCGAGCGATTCGTCGAGATGCGAATCGACATGATCCAGAACGGCGGGAAGGGTGGATTGCGGCGACGGCATGGGGCCTCCTGAGATACGTTCGGGGCGAGCCTAGACGCGCCCCGAAGGCAAGTCCAGTGGCCGGGCGCGCGCATTTGCGGCGCCCTGCCGGGCAGGCGGTTCACACGGCGCGCCGGTCTTGGTAAAGAGCCCCAAAGACCCATGCAGGAGCCCGTCCGACCGATGAAACCCAGTCTTGCCGCAATCCTGGCCGCCCCGCTTCTTTCGCTCGCCCTGCCGGCGCCGGCCGATACCGTCACCGGCGAAGCGGCGCGCGCGCAGCTTTTCGACCCCGAGCAGGTCGAGGTCGTTCGCTATGACGCCCAGGGGCTGAGCGAGCAGGAGGTGCAGGTTCTGGCCTCGGTCGCGCAGGGCCAGAAATACTATGCCGCCGTGGCCTTTGCCCCCGAGGACGGGCTGATGTCGGAGGCCACGGTGATGGCGGCCAACCACCACCGCGTCGAAGCCGCGCGCGAGGCCGCGCTGGCCGAATGCGACGCCCGGCGCGGGCCCGACGGCCCCTGCGTCATCGTGATGGAGGTGCGCCCCGCCGGGTGGGAGGCCCGCGCGCTGCAACTGAGCGCCGATGCCACCGCAGCCTTCGGCACCGACTATCCGGGCACGGGTGGCGCCCTGGCGGTGTCGCCCGCGACCGGGCTTTGGGGACTGGGCCAGGGAAGCGGGGCCGACGAACAGGCGCTGGCCGCCTGCGCCGAGGGCGGCGCGGCCGAGGATTGCGCGGTGGTCATCGCGGACTGATCTTGTTATATCTGCCCGGGCGGGGTGCGACATTGTTTGGAATTGATCCAGGTCATGTTTGTGCGCGATAGGCGGCGTTAGGGAATTTGTGTAACCTTTTCATCCGCCGCGCCGGACAACGTGCCACAAACCGCGCACAGAAAGACCGACCCAGCGTTACGCGAGGGAGACTGCCTTGAACTTTGATGCCGCACTCGACGCCGCCCTGCAACGCCTGCACGACGAGGGTCGCTATCGGACCTTTATCGATATCGAACGGCGCAAGGGTCACTTCCCGCAAGCCGTCTGGCGCCGGCCCGACGGCGGCGAGCAGGACATCACGGTCTGGTGCGGCAACGATTACCTGGGCATGGGCCAACATCCTGCCGTTCTGGCCGCGATGCATGCCGCGCTTGAGGCCACGGGTGCGGGGTCGGGCGGCACGCGCAACATCTCTGGCACCACCATCTGGCACAAGCAGCTGGAAGCCGAGATCGCCGATCTGCACCAAAAAGAGGCGGCGCTGGTCTTTACCTCGGCCTATATCGCGAATGACGCCACGCTTTCTACTTTGCCGCGCCTGTTTCCCGGCCTGATCATCTATTCGGACGAACTCAACCACGCCTCGATGATCGAGGGTATTCGCCGCAATGGCGGCGCCAAGCGGGTGTTTCGCCACAACGATGTCGCCCATCTGCGCCAGCTCCTTGAGGCGGACGACCCCGCCGCGCCCAAGCTGATCGCCTTCGAATCGATCTATTCGATGGATGGCGATTTCGGCGCGCTGGCCGAGATCTGCGATCTGGCCGACGAATTCGGCGCGCTGACCTATATCGACGAGGTGCACGCGGTGGGCATGTATGGCCCGCGTGGTGCCGGGGTCGCCGAACGCGAAGGGCTGATGCATCGCTTCGACATTATCAACGGCACCATGGCCAAGGCCTATGGCGTGATGGGCGGCTATATCGCGGCCAGCGCCAAGATGGTCGATGCCATCCGATCCTATGCGCCGGGTTTCATCTTCACCACCTCGCTGCCGCCGGCGGTGGCGGCCGGCTGCGCGGCCTCGATCGCCTTTCTCAAGACCGCCGAGGGGCAGAAGCTGCGCGATGCCCAGCAATTGCACGCCCGTATCCTGAAGATGCGGCTGAAAGGGCTGGGATTGCCGATCATCGACCATGGCAGCCATATCGTGCCGGTCCATGTCGGCGATCCGGTGCACTGCAAGATCATCTCGGACATGCTGCTGGAACGCTATGGCGTCTATGTCCAGCCGATCAACTTTCCCACCGTGCCGCGTGGCACCGAACGGCTGCGCTTTACCCCCTCGCCCGTGCACGATCCCAAGGAAATCGACCGCGTTGTCGCCGCGATGGATGCCCTGTGGGCGCATTGTGCGCTGAATCGCGCCGAACTGACCGCGTGAGTGCACGCCGCAGCTTCAAAACGTTGTTGTGATCTGCTAAGAAATCAACAAGAGGTAGCGGCAGCGCGACTCGGTCATCCACAACACGTGGTGGGGCGGTGCTGCCAGCAAACCCTGCGGGCAGGCGGTAAACAGGGACAGAGCGGATGATCTGGCGGAAGGACCAACCTCCGGCACAAGATGAGACCAGACAGCGCGGCTTCGACGATTACGAGCTTCGCCTGGGTGATCTTTTGCGCGGCGAACGGGCCACGCTGGGAAAATCGCTGCTCGACGTGCAGCGCGAATTGCACATCCGTGCTGCTCATATCGCCGCGATCGAAAACGGCGATCTGAGCGCTTTCGAGGCGCCCAGCTTCGTCGCCGGGTTCGTGCGGTCCTATGCGCGGTATCTGGGCATGGACCCCGAATGGGTTTATGAGCGGTTCTGCCTCGAACACGATTTCTCGGTCGCCCATGGCATGGCCGCGATGGCGCCCGCGACGCGACAACAGCGCGAAATCCCGGCCTCCGAGCCGCGCAGTGGCGCCCTCAAGGGGGTGGGTCTGCTGCCCGACCCCGAGCCCTTCTGGCGACGGATCGAGCCCGGCGCCCTGGGTTCGGTGACGGTGCTGGCCGCGCTGATCCTGGGACTGGGCTTTGCCGGCTGGACCGTCTTGCAGGAGGTGCAGCGCGTCCAGGTCGCGCCGGCCGATATCGTCCCCGATGTGGCCAGCGACTTCGATCCGGTGCCCGAGACCCCGACATCGGCCATGGCAAGCGATTCGTCCGAACCGTCACGCGAGGGGCGCGCCGATGACGATGACGCCACGCCGACACAGATCGCGCGGGCCGAGGGGCGCGTGCGCCTGTCGCGCCCCGAGGCGCTGGATGTGCCGGTGCTGACGCCGCGCGACGGCCCGATCGCCGCCATCGACACCCGCACCGGGGGCAACGAGGATCGCCCCGAGTTGTTCACCACCGACAACGCCGTCGCCGAGGCGCTGGCCGGTGCGCTGGACCAGTCGAGCACCGAGGACGAACCCACCGAAACAGCCGAGGACGGCGCACCGCGCGTGCTGGACAGCGGCCCGCCGCAGGTCGAGATCCTGGCGGTGCGCCCGGCTTGGATGCGGGTGCGCGGCGCCGATGGCACGGTGGTGTTCGAACGCATCCTAGACACCGGCGAACGCTACACCCTGCCCCAGACCGAATCCCCGCCCAGCCTGCATGCCGGAAACTCGGGCTCGGTCTATTTCCTGATCGACGGCGAGGCCTATGGCCCGGCCGCATCCGGCGCCAACGTGGTGCGGGATATCGCGCTGTCGGTCGATGACCTGCGCGAGCGCTTCGAACTGGCCGATCTCAGCCGCGACGAGGATCTGGCCGTGCATGTCGCGCGCCTGCGCGACGAGTAGAGCCATGCTCGGGAATGTCTCGGCGCTGCGATACGTGCATGTCGCGCGCCTGCGCGACGAGTAGAACCCAACCTGTCAGTCAGACCCCTGGCGCGCGGACCTGTGCGCGAGCTTGAATCGGGGCGCCGCGACGCAAAAGAAATCCGCCCGCGGCCGTGCGCCTGCATTGCCTCATGCATGGCTTGCGCCTATGTCATGGGCGCAGGCGAAACAGCAGGGACCAGGCCGCATGTCGCACAATCCGATCCGTCCGTGGCGCAACATCGACCGCCGCAAGTCGCGCCAGATCATGGTCGGCCCGGTGCCCGTCGGGGGCGATGCACCGATCACGGTACAGACCATGACCAACACCGACACCACCGACGTGCGCGCAACCGTCGCCCAGATTCAGGCCGCGCACGATGTCGGGGCCGATATCGTGCGCGTCTCCACCCCCGATGCCGACTCGACCCGCGCCCTGCGTGAGATCGTCCGTGAAAGCCCGGTGCCGATCGTTGCGGACATCCATTTCCACTACAAGCGCGCGATTGAGGCGGCCGAGGCGGGCGCGGCCTGCCTGCGCATCAACCCCGGCAATATCGGCTCGGCCGAACGGGTGCGCGAGGTGGTCAAGGCCGCCAAGGATCACGGCTGTTCCATCCGTATCGGCGTGAACGCCGGCAGTCTGGAACGCCATCTCCTGGAAAAATACGGCGAGCCCTGCCCCGACGCCATGGTCGAATCCGGCCTCGATCATATCAAGCTTTTGCAGGACAACGATTTTCACGAGTTCAAGATCAGCTGCAAGGCCTCGGACGTGTTCCTGGCCGCCACCGCCTATCAGATGCTGGCCGAGGCGACGGATGCCCCGATCCATCTGGGTATCACCGAGGCCGGCGGCCTGATGTCAGGCACCGTGAAATCGGCCGTGGGTCTGGGAAATCTGCTGTGGATGGGAATTGGCGACACGATTCGCGTGTCGCTGTCGGCCGACCCGGTCGAGGAAGTGCGCGTCGGATATGAGATCCTGAAATCGCTGGGCCTGCGCACCCGCGGTGTGCAGATCATCTCTTGCCCCAGTTGCGCGCGCCAGGGATTTGACGTGATCAAGACGGTGGAAGCCCTGGAAAAGCGGCTTGATCACATCAAGACCCCGATGAGCCTGTCGATCATCGGCTGCGTGGTCAATGGCCCGGGCGAGGCCTTGCTGACCGATATCGGGTTTACCGGCGGCGGCGCCGGCAACGGCATGGTTTATATGGCCGGCAAGCAATCGCACCGCATGTCGAACGACCAGATGATCGACCATATCGTCGAGCTGGTCGAAAAGCGCGCCGCCGAGATTGAGGCCGAAACCGAAGCGCAGGCGTGAAAAAAAGAGCCGCGAGAGAAACCTCTCGCGGCGCAAAGATAACCGGACACAGGGAGGTGCGCCCGGAGAACGGGAGATGAAGATCAGGCGTATGGTTCCGCCCCGACTTCGCCTGTGATTTGTGCATATCATCGCCGGGCGTGCCTTGACATGGATCAAGCTGGCAAGTGGTTGCGCCAGTTAGCGGGGCCTTAACATTTTCGGGCAAGGATGATCGCGCAATCGCTCGGAACCGATCATGCCCGATGACCCGCTGATGCCGGCCCTGCCCATGGCCGATCTCCTGACTGCGCCCGATGGTGGCCTGCCCCCGCTTGGCGACATGGCCGTGCCGGCGCCGGGCCGCAGGGCCATACCGTCCGTGCCGCCGCATGCGACCAGCCCCAACGGCCGCACTATTCGGCGTCTGAACGGCCGGCAGAAGGCGGCGGTGCTGGTACAACTGCTGCTGTCGGATGGCACGGAACTGAAGCTCGCCAACCTGCCCGAGGCGATGCAGAACGCGCTGAGCGAGGAGATGTGCACCATGCGCCTGGTGGACCGCGACACGCTGGTCGCGGTGGTCACGGAATTCGTGGAAACACTGGAACAGGTGGGGCTCAGCTTTCACGGTGGGGTCGGCGGCGCGCTCAAGGCGCTGGATGGCAGACTCAGTCCGACCGCCGCCACCCGGCTGCGCCAGATCGCGCGGGCGCGGGGCGTGGTCGATCCCTGGGAACGCCTGGCCGATGCCGATTGCGAAACCCTCGTCACCCTGCTGGAACGCGAAAGCGCCGAGGTCGCGGCGGTTGTCGTGTCCAAGCTGGCCGTCAAGAAGGCGGCCGAATTGCTGGGCCTGATGCCGGGCGAACGCGCGCGCCGCGTGGCCCATGCGGTCGCGCGCACCCAGGCGATCAACCCCCGCCTTGTGGCGCGGATCGGCAATGCCCTGGCGACCCAGCTTGATGAACGCCCGCCCCCCGCCTTTGCCGCACCGCCGGCCCGCCGGGTGGGTGACATCCTGACCAACGCGCCGACCCGGATGCGCGAAGACCTGCTCTCGGGGCTGGATCGGGACGATCGCGCCTTTGCCGATGGCGTGCGCAAGGCGATCTTCACCTTTGCCAATATCCACGAACGGCTGAAACCGCGCGATGTCGGCAAGGTCTTGCGCGATGTGGCCCAGACCGACCTGATCACGGCCTTCGCCTATGCCGGCTTGCAACCCGACACCGACGCGGCGCGATCGGTCGCGTTCCTGCTGGACAACATGTCGCAACGCATGGCCGCGACCCTGCGCGACGAGGTCGACATTCGCGGCAAGGTGCGCAGCCGCGACGGCGAAGAGGCCATGACCGCGGTCGTCACCAGCGTGCGCAACCTGATGGAACTGGGCGAAATCGAACTGCGCAGCGACGAGGACGAGGGATGACGATCACGTCTCGCAAGCGATGGTGCCGCGGACCCTAGTCGTCCGCCCCCTGCCCGTCCGCCGCATCCGGCGCCAGAAGGCTCTCAAACCGGCGGCGCTGCCGGGCGGTCCAGTTCACGCGGATCGTCGACCCCGTATCCCCCGGCTCTTCGTCCAAGACCACCCCCTCCGAAAAAAGCCAGGCACGCGCGCGCCCCTGATCGTAGGCCAGATCAAGCACGGTTTCGTGGCGCTCGTCATCCAGGGCCGCCGTGATGGCCGCAAAGACCGTCTCAAGCCCCGCGCCAGTCAGGGCCGATGCCGGATAAACCGTGTCGCGGCGCGCGGCCACCGTCAGCAGGGGGTCGTCGGCGGGCAACAGGTCGATCTTGTTCCAGACCTCGATCCGGGGCACCGATTGCGCCACGCCCAGATCGGCCAGGATCGATTCGACATCGGCGGCCTGCGCCTCGGTCTCGGGATGGGCGATGTCGCGCACATGCACGATCAGATCGGCCTCCAGCACCTCTTCCAGCGTCGCGCGGAACGCGGCCACAAGTTGCGTCGGCAGATCCGATATGAATCCGACTGTGTCCGACAAGATCACCTCAAGCCCGCCGGGCAGTACCACCGCCCGCATCGTAGGGTCCAGCGTGGCGAACAGCATGTCCTTGGCCATCACCGCCGCGCCGGTCATCCGGTTGAAAAGCGTGGACTTTCCCGCGTTGGTATAGCCCACCAGCGCAACCACCGGATACGGCACCCTGCGCCGCGCGGCACGATGCAGCTCACGGGTCTTCGCCACCTTTTCCAGTTGCCGGCGCAGGCGCACCATCTGCGTGTCGATCGCGCGGCGGTCGGCCTCGATCTGGGTTTCGCCCGGTCCGCCGACAAAGCCCAACCCGCCGCGCTGGCGTTCCAAGTGCGTCCAGGCCCGCACCAGCCGGGTGCGCTGATAGCTGAGCGCGGCCAATTCGACCTGCAACACGCCCTCGCGGGTGCGCGCGCGATCGGCAAAAATCTCAAGGATCAGCCCCGTGCGATCCAGCAGCTTGACCGACCATTCGCGTTCCAGGTTGCGTTGCTGCACGGGCGATACCGGGCCATCGACCAGAACCAGCTCGATCTCGTCGGCCTCGATCCGGGCCTTCAGCTCGGCCACCTTGCCCGATCCGAACAAATGCCCCGGATGCGGCCGCGGCAGGCGCACGACCTGCCCGTCGATCAGCGCGATCCCCGGCAGGGCCCGCGCCAGGGCCATGGCCTCGGCCAGTGCGCCCTCGGGATCACGAGCGGTGTCGGTGCCGCGGATATCGGGATGCAGAACCAGCGCGCGCGTCGGCGCCCTGCCCGTCGCCGTGGTGGTATCGCCGTCTTGCGCGCTCACGCGGCCCCGCTCAGATGGCGATCACTCGTCGCCATTGTAAAGATTGATGGGCTGGCCCGGCATGATCGTCGAAATCGCATGCTTGTAGACCAGCTGGCTTTGCCCTTCACGACGCAGAAGAACGCAGAAATTGTCGAACCAGGTGATGACGCCCAGCAACTTCACGCCGTTGATCAGGAAGATCGTCACCGGCACCTTGTTCTTGCGAACGTGGTTGAGAAAGGCATCCTGCAAGTTTTGCTTGTCTGTGGCCATGTTATTCTTAACCTTTTTTGCGGCCTGCACCTGTCATTTCGGCACAGCACCCCCCTGCGGGGGGCAGTATGAAGCGCGAAAACGCCGATTTCCAGTCCAATTCAGCGCATTAGACCGGATTTTGTCCGGCGGCAAGGGTCGAATGGCCCAGCCATGGCGTCAGTCGCGGGCAAATCGCGTCATCAAAAGCGCCAGCAACGCCAGGATTTCCAGCCGGCCCAGAATCATCCCCAGCGCCAGCGCGGCCTTGGCCGGGTCGGACAGAAGCCACCAGTGCAGCGGCAGATCCCCCGCGACCTGCACCAGTTGCCCGGTCGTGGTGAGCGCGGCGAAGGTAAAGATCAGGCCGGTCTCGAAACTCATGCCGAACAGCATCAGCAGCGCCAGCAGGACCGCCGCCGTCAGGGCAAAGACCATCGCGAACAGCCATGCGGCATGGGCGCCATGCGTCATCAGGAAGCGTTGGCGCGCGCCGCCGCCCATCACCATCGACGGATAGATCATGCGCTGCAACTCCAGCCCGCCCATCCGCGCCAGCGCGTAGACGCGCAACAGCTTGACCCCGCCTGCGGTCGTCGCCACGCCCCCACCGATGATGGCAAGCCCCATCAGCACCAGCCCCGGCGGGGTCAGCCCCGACCACAGGCGCATCGCCGCCCAGTCATGGCTGACGAATCCGGTCGTTGTCAGGAACGACAGGCTGGTAAACAGCGTGCCCCAGATCGCGCGCCCCAGCGCGGGCAGGTTCTCTCCCTCGGCAACCTCGAAGGCGCCCAGCCAGTGGCGCGCCGCCACGACCAGCGTCACCAGCCCCACGATCACCGCAGCCAGCGGCAGTTCCGGCCCCGGATCGACGGCGCGGCGCGCCCGCCCGCCCGGACTGGGCAAGAACCCCCGGCTGAGCGCAAGGATCAGGAACACGAAGATCGCGGCCTCGGCCCAGAAGCCGATCCCGCCCAATGTCTGGCGCAACACGATCCCCGAGGTGGACAGCGTCGACATTGCCTGTACCAGCGCCGACAGACCCGGAACGCCGGCCAGCACCAGCAGGAACCACAGCGCCGCGGTCAGCCCGGCATACCACGGCAGGATCACCGCGCCATGCACCTTCAACCGCTGGCCATGGCCCTGCGTGGCATCGGGGCGAGACACCCCGCTGGGGGCGGTGCGCAGGCGGATCAGTTCGACCCCGCCCAGCCCCAGCGGCGCCAGCAGGGCGGTGGCGGCGACCAGAACGAACAGCCCGCCGAACCAGCCCGCCATCGCCCGCCACAGATGCACCGCGTCGGGCACCTGGCGCGGTGCGTCGATCAGCGAGGCGCCGGTGGTGGTGAAGCTGGAAATCATCTCGAACCAGGCATCGAAGAAGCGCAGGTTCAGAACCTCGGTCATCGGCAGGGCCATCAGGGCCGGCAACACCAGGTAAATTGCGGCCAGAAGCGGGAACAACCCCCGCCCCGACGACCGCCGCGACGGCCGGCTGGTGGCGATCGCCAGCAGGGCCGACAGCAACAGGCACACCAGCGCCGAATAGAGAAAGGCGCGCCCGACCGGCGATTCGCTGAAGGCAAAGGCATGGCCAGACGGCACCAGCATCGCCAGGCCGGTGGCACCGATCATCAGCACCAGAACCGGAACCTGTGCCAGCCGCGCCAGCATCAGAAATACTCCACCGCCACCTGCAACAGGCGTTCGACCTCGGGGACATCCTTTTTCAGCGCAAAGATCACCAGCAGATCGCCGGTCTCCAGCCGGGTCGAGCCCGTGGGCTTGATCAGCCTGTCGCCCTTGCGCACCGCGCCGACCAGCGCGCCCTCGGGGAAGTCGGCCTCGCCGATGGTCTTGCCCGCCAGCGACGAGGTCGACAGAACCTGCGCCTCGATCACCTCGGCCTCGGAATCGCCGATCGAATAGATCGAACGCACGCGGCCATGGCGGACATGGCGCAGGATCGACGACACCGTGGTCGCACGCGGATTGATATGCGCGTCGATTCCAAGGCTTTCCATCAGGGGCGACAGGCTGGGGTCGTTGACCAGCGCGATGGCATATTTGCACCCCATCGCCTTGGCCCGGACCGCGACCAGCAGATTGACCTTGTCATCGTCGGTCACGGCCAGAACCGCATCGGCCTTGTCGATGCCGGCCTCGGCCAGGATGTCGCTGTCCATCCCGTCGCCATGCAGGACGATCGTACGCTCAAGCGCGTCGGCGGCGACCTCGGCACGGTCGCGCGCGCGCTCGATCACCCGCACGCGCACCCGCTCGCGCTGGGCCTCCAGCGTGCGCGCGACCGTCAGGCCGACATTGCCCGCGCCGATGATGACCACGCGTTCCTGCCGGGCCAGCGGCTTGCCGAAGATCTCAAGCGTGCGCGGCAGATCGCTGCTTTCGGCGATGACATAGATCTGGTCGCCCGCGAACAACTGGTCCTCGGGCTCGGGGGCGAACAGGCTGGACCCGCGCCGCACGCCGACCACGATCGCGCGCAGGGTCGAGAACAGCTCGGTCAACTGGCGCAGCGCGGTGTTGAGAACCGGGCAATCCTCGTCCAGCGAAATGCCGGCCAGGCGCACGCGGCCATCCAGAAAATCCTGCACGTCAAAGGTGGTCGGCGCGGCGATCCGGCGCAGCGCCGCCTGGCTGACCTCATGCTCGGGGTTGATGACCACGTCGATGGGCATGTGATCGCGCTGGAACAGGTCGGAATACTGCGGCTCCAGATAGGTCTGGGCACGCAGGCGGGCGATCTTGCGGGTCACGTTGAACACCGAATGCGCCACCTGGCAGGTGACCATGTTCACCTCGTCCGAATGGGTGGCGGCGATGATCATGTCGGCCTCGCGCGCGCCGGCCGTTTCCAGAACATACGGATGCGAGGCAAAGCCGATCACGCCCTGCACCTCCAGCGTGTCGGTGGCGCGCCGCACAAGGACCGGGTTGTTGTCGACCACCGCGACATCGTTGGCCTCGCCCGAAAGCTGCCGGGCGATCTGCCAGCCGACCTGGCCCGCACCACAGATGATGATCTTCATCGCCGCCCCTTTTCGCTCATTCGTCGTCGCGCCCGCGCGACTGCGCCAGTGAGGCCGTGTTTACACCGAGCGATTTCAACTTTCGATGCAGGGCGGAACGCTCCATGCCGACAAAGGTCGCGGTGCGCGAGATATTGCCGCCAAAGCGGTTGATCTGGGTCAGCAGGTATTCGCGTTCGAACAGCTCGCGCGCCTCGCGCAGGGGCAGCGTCGCCAGTCCGCCCGACAGCACGACCCGCCCCTCGGCGTCGCCGCCATTCGCCTCGCCCTGCAATTCGCGCGCCTCGATCGGGCCGGACCCGTCACCGAGGATCAGCGCGCGCTCGATGACATTGCGCAACTGCCGGATGTTGCCGGGCCAGCCCATGGCCTGAAGCAGCGCCTCGGCCTCGTCGGAAAGCTCGCGCCTTGGCAGTCCCTGGGTCTGGTGGAACAGGTCGATGAAATAGGCCGCGAGCGCGGGAATATCCTCGCGCCGGTCCTCCAGCGACGGCACCTGGATCGGCACCACGTTCAGCCGGTCATAAAGCTCCTGGCGGAACTGGCCGGCCGTGATCGCCGCGCGCAGATCGCGCGTGGTCGATGAGATCACGCGCAGATCGACCTTGACCTTTTCGCTGCCGCCGACACGGGCAAAGGTCTGATCGACCAGCACCCGCAGGATCTTGGATTGTGTGCCGGGCGGCATGTCGGCCACTTCGTCGAGGTAAAGGATACCGCCATGGGCCTGTTCCAGCAGGCCCGGAATCACCCCGTGCGCCGGGCTTTCCTGGCCGAACAGAACCGCCTCCATCTTGTCGGGCTCGATCGCTGCGCAGGACACGGTGACGAAGGGGCCGCCCGCGCGGTTGGAATTGACATGGATGAACCGCGCCGCGACCTCCTTGCCGCTGCCGGACGGCCCGGTCAGCATCACGCGCCCATTCGATCGCGTGACCTTGTTCAACTGCGTTTTCAAGACCTTGAGCGCCTGGCTTGCCCCAATCATATCGGATTGACCCGAGTCGCGCTTGCGCAGCTTGACGTTCTCCTGACGCAGGCGCGCGGTCTCCATCGCGCGGCCGATCACGACCAGCAACTGGTCGATGTTGAACGGCTTTTCGATAAAGTCATAGGCGCCCTTCTTGATCGCGGCCACCGCGATCTCGATATTGCCGTGCCCCGAAATGATCACCACCGGAATTTCCGGGCGTTCGCGCTTGACCGCCATCAGGATGCCGATGCCGTCCATGTGGCTGTCCTTGAGCCACAGGTCCAGGACCATCAGCGCCGGCGGGCTGGTGTTGACGGCCTCCATGGCCTCGTCGGAATTCGCGGCCAGGCGGGTTTCATAGCCCTCATCGTTCAGGATCTCGGAAACCAGTTCGCGAATGTCGCGCTCGTCGTCAACAATCAGGATATCGCTCATGTTTGTCTCTCCTGCTCTGCCCGTCCCGGCCGGTCGCTGCCCAGCAGGGGCAGGCGGATCTCGGCCATCGCGCCGGCATGGCTGCAGCCTTCGAATTTCGGTGCGTCGCGCAAGGTCAACGTGCCCCCGTGTTCCTCGATGATCTTCTTCACGATCGACAGTCCCAGCCCGGTCCCCTTGGCGCGCGTCGTCACATAGGGTTCGAACAGGCGGGCGCGATCCTCGGGCAGGCCGATACCATTGTCGGCAATGGTGATCGACACGCTTTGGTCTCCAACCGTCATCGCCACATCGATCCGGGGTTGGAAATCGGCGGGCGCATTCCCGCTTTCTTCCAGACTTTCAATTGCTTCGCCAGCGTTCTTGATAAGATTTGTCAAGGCCTGGGCGATCATCGTCGAATCGATTTCCAGCTCCAGCGGGGTCTCGGGCAGACCGGCACTCAGCGCGACATGCTCCATCCCTGCTTCCTGCAAGGTGACCGCATCGCGCACAAGCTGCACCAGGTCATGCGGCCGGCGATCCGGCTCGGGCATCCGCGCAAACCGCGAAAATTCATCAACAATGCGCCGCAAGTCATTGGTTTGGCGCACAATAACGTCGGTCAACTGCTCCAGTGCGGCGGCGTCCTCATCGCTGAGATGGCGGCGGAACTTGCGCTTGATCCGGTCGGCCGAAAGCTGGATCGGGGTCAGCGGGTTCTTGATCTCATGGGCGATGCGGCGCGCCACGTCGCCCCAGGCGGCCATCCGCTGCGCCGACACCAGATCGGTGACATCGTCAAAGGCAACGACATAGCCCTCCAGCGCGCCATCGGCATTGCGCCGCTCCGCCAGCCGGACCAGCAGGCTTTCCAGCCGGCCGGCCCGGCTGATGCGCACCTCGTCCTGCACCCGGCCGGGCGCGCGCGCCTCGCTGCGGGTCAGGCGGCTCAGCAACGGGGCGAATTCGGGGACCACCTCGGACAGCGGCGCGCGTCCGGTCTGGGTGCTGTCGATCGCGGTCAGCAACTCGGCCGCGCGGTTGACGAACTCCACCCGCCCATCGGCATCCAGCCCGATCACCCCCGCCGTGACCGACCCCAGGACCGAATCGAACAGGCGGCGGCGTTCCTCGATCTGGCGGGTGTTGGCCAACAGGGCCTCGCGCTGGGCCTTGAGCTGGCGTGTCATCTGGTTGAACACGCGCCCCATGGTGGCGATCTCGTCGTCGCCGTTCTCTTCGGGCACCTGAACGTCCAGATCGCCCTCGCCCACCGAACCCGCCGCTGCCGCCAGCCGTCCGACCGGGCGCGACAGGCGTTCGGCGAACCACATGCCCAGCCAGATCGCCGACAGGATCAGGATGATCGCGAAAGCCAGGTAAAGCAGCGCGAAATTGAACAGAACCCGGCCGCGTTCCTGTTCAAGCTGGTTGTAAAGCTGGATCGTGGCCTGCGTGTCGTCCAGCAGGCTCAGCAACTCGCCATCGACGCCGCGCGCGATATACAACAGCCGCCCGACATGCTCTTGCAACGGCACCAGCGCGCGGAACTCGGAGTTTTCCCAGTCGCGGATCAGGACCAGTTCGCCCTCGCCGGCGCGTTCCAGATCCTCGGCGTCGGGGCGGATGAAATCGAACAGATACGACCGCTCACCGCGCAAAAGCAGCGTCCCGTCGGTGTCGATGATGAACGCCACCCTGAGCCCGCGCTGGATCGCGGTCTGCGCTTCGCTCAGGATCTGGCGCAATTCGCCATCCGACAGGAACGGGTTGTTCTCGGCCCACATGTCCAGGAACCGGCCGACGGCGCGACCGTCCTCGACCAGGTTGCGTTCCTGTTCGTCCTGATAGGCCTCGGCTGCGGCCAGCGAGCTGCCCACGACGTTGCGCACCCGGTCCGAAAACCAGCCTTCAAGCCCCAGGTTGATCGTGATGACCGAAAACACCGCCACCGTGATTGCCGGGATCAGCGCGATCACGGCAAACAGGGCCGACAACCGCAGGTGTAGCCGCGATCCGGCCGAGCGCGACCGCCGCGCCGCCAGCATCCGCGCGATCCGCGCCATCACCAGGGTTGCGACCACCAGGATATAAACCAGATCCGCCAGCAGCACGAGGCGCAGCGACGGCAGGTTCGGCGACACCGTGAACGGGCCCACCACCAGAACCGAGACCATCACCAGAAGCGGGGCCATCGCCACCAGAACGACGGTGCCAATGGTCTGAAGCCGCCGCCGCAGCGGGCTGCGCCGGGTCAGGAAACCTGCCGAATCGCGGCCTTCGCCGGGCCGAGCCGCCGCAGAACCGGTCATCACAAGCCTTGTTTGAAATACGACATGATTAAACAGCCCCCCGCGCGCCCGCGCCACAGACAATACCTGCGACAAATGCGCCACGCGCCTGTGGCCTGTTTACATCAACTTCCGCCGCCGTGTCACGCGAATATCAAGATCGTTGATCTTCTTGCGCAGGGTATTGCGGTTGATCCCCAGAAGATCGGCGCACCGTGCCTGATTGCCGCCGGTATATTCCAGCGAAATCTCGATCAGCGGCGCCTCCATCTCATGCAGGATGCGGGCATAGACGCCGGGGGGCGGCAGTTCATCGCCGTGAAGTTCGAAATAGCGCCGCACATGCCGGGCCACTGCCTCGGACAGGGTTTCGCCGTGGCGCCCCTCGCCGGCGGCGCTGGCGGCGGGATGGTTGTTGAGCGCCGCCTCGATCTCGGCGCGGCCGATCTCGGCCTCCTGCCCGGTGATGACCAGCCGCCGGATGGTGTTTTCCAACTGCCGCACATTGCCGGGCCAGCCGTATTGGCGAATGACCTCCAGCGCCTGCGAGGACAGGCGCCGGCTGGTGCCGGTTTCGCGCGCGGCTCGGGCCAGAAAATGCTCGGCCAGCAGGGGAATATCCTCGATCCGTTCGCGCAGGGGCGGTACATGCAGGGTCACGCCCCCCAGCCGATAGTAAAGATCGCGCCGGAAGCCGCCCGATTCCAGCGCCTGTGTCAGCCCTTCGTCGGCCACGGCGATGATGCGCGGCCCATCCTCGGGCAACGCATCCAGCATCCGCACCAGCCGCGCCTGCGCCTGCGCCCCCAGATCGGCCAGCCCGTCGATCACCAGCGAGCCCGAACGCGCCCGCGCCACCAGCGCCTGCGGATCGCCCGCCTCCAGATCTTGGGCCGAGGCCAGAACGAAAGGCTGGTTGCGCCGGTCGGAAAAGTCATGCAGCGCCCGCGCGATCAGCGATTTCCCGGTGCCGGATTCGCCGGTGATCAGGGCCGGCAATTCGGCGTTCATCACCCGCGCAACCAACCGATACAGCGCCTGCATCGCCGGGGTCCGGCCAACCAGCGGCAGATCGGACTCGCTCGCCGGTTCGATCACCTCGCCCGCCGGCGGGCGCGCGGGTTCGCGCCGCACCGTGCGCCGCCCGCTGTCCAGCGCGCGCCCGGCCCGTTGCAACAGGTCCGGCAGGTCGAACGGCTTGGGCAGGTAATCCCAGGCATCGGCCTCGGTCGCCTGGATCGCGGTCATGATGGTGTTCTGCGCGGAAATGATGATGACCGGCAATCCGGGCCTGAGGGCCGCGATCCTTGGCAGCATCTCGATCCCGTTGCCATCGGGCATGATCACGTCGGAAATCACCAGATCGCCCTTGCCCTCCTCGACCCAGCGCAGCAGCGTCGTCAGGCTGGAGGTGGCATGAACCCGGCATCCCGCGCGCGTCAGGGCCTGGGTCAGCACCGTTCGGATCGTGCGGTCGTCATCGGCAACGAGGATGGTGCCATCCATCAGCGGGTCTCCTTTGGGGTTCGGGGCGGTTTCGAACGCGTGCCGGGGGCCGGCGCCATCGGCAGCGACACGCGAAACACGGTCTGGCCGGGGCGCTGATCAACCTCGATCCAGCCGTCATGGGCGGCGATGATCTTGGATACCAGCGCCAGGCCCAGCCCGGTGCCGTTCTCGCGGCCCGATACGAAGGGTTCGAAAATGTTCTCGGCGATCTCGGCCGGAAGGCCGGGACCATCGTCGATGATCTCGACATGCAGGGGCAGCGCCAGGCGCCGCCCCTCGCGCCCGCGCAATTGCAGCCCGCGCTCGAAATAGGTGCGGATACGGATGGTGCCGCCTGCCGGCTGGGCCTCGGACGCGTTCTTGAGCAGGTTCAGAAATACCTGCAACAACTGGTCGGCATCGGCCCAGGTTGGCGGCAACGAAGGGTCATAGCTGTCATGGATACGCATATGCGCGCCGAACCCCACGATGGCCGAGCGCCGCGCGCGTTCCAGCACGTCATGGATATTGGTTTCGGCCAGATCGGGCGGGCGCTGGTCGCCGAATTGTTCAACCTGTTCCAGCAGCTTCACGATACGCCGCGATTCGGCCACGATCAGATCGGTCAGTTCGCGGTCCTGCATCGGCAGGTTCATCGACAAAAGCTGCGCCGCCCCGGTGATCCCGGCCAGCGGGTTCTTGATCTCATGCGCCAGCATTGCCGCCATGCCGATGGCCGACTTGGCGGCGGCCTTGACCGCCTGCGTGCGCCCCAGCCGGCCCGCGATCTCGCGCGGGGCGATCAGCATCAGCAGAGTCTGGCCGGTATCGTTCATCGGCGCCAGTTGCAGGTTGCACAGGACCGGCGGGCGATCACCGGTGCACACATCGGCATCGTTGATGAAGATCGGCGCGCGGTTGGCGCGCGCGCGCTCGACCGCCTCTTCGATCGGGGCGTCGATCGACAGCCGGTCAAACGCGGGTTCGCCCGAAAGCTGCGCCGACGAGGTGGCCATGAACAATTCGGCCGCCGGGTTGCATTCCAGGATCATTTCGTGCCCGTCGCGCCAGGCGATCAGGAATGCCGGCACCGGCAGTGCCGCCCAGATCGCACCGGTCACGGGCGTGTCGCTCATGCCGCCGCCTCGCGCGGGGCCAGCGCATCCGGCACCAGTGCCAGTACCCGCGCCGGATCGCGCTCACGCATCAGGCGCGCACGCAGATCCGCCGCACCGCCCGCCGCGTCGATATACCACCCCAGGTGCTTGCGCGCGATCCGCACGCCCAGGTCGCGGCCATAAAAGCCCAGCATCGCGTCATAATGCGTGGCGACAAGATCGGCCAGCGCCGCACCCGTTGGCACCCGTGGCGCGGGCGCGCCGGACAGCGCGGCAGCGATTTCCGCCAGAACCCAGGGCCGCCCCTGCGCGCCGCGTCCGATCATCACCCCGTCCGCGCCCGACAGCGCCAGCGCGCGGCGGGCATCGGCGGCGTTCAGAATGTCGCCATTGGCGATCACCGGCACGCGAACAGCCGCGCGCACCGCGCGGATCGCCGCCCAGTCGGCAGTGCCGGTATAGAACTGCGCGCGGGTGCGCCCGTGGATGGTGATCATGGACACGCCCGCGGCCTCGGCGCGGGCGGCCAGATCGGGCGCGTTCAGGCAATCGCCGTCCCATCCCAGACGGGTCTTGAGCGAGACCGGAACGTCAACCGCCCCCACGACCGCGTCGATCAGGCGCAGCGCGAGGTCCAGATCGCGCATCAGCGCCGAGCCCGACAGACCGCCCACCACCTTCTTGGCCGGGCAGCCCATGTTGATGTCGATCATCGGTGCGCCTTCGCCCGCGGCGATGCGCGCGGCCTCGGCCATCGCCGCCGGATCGCGCCCGGCAAGTTGCACCGCCGTGGGCGTGCCCGCCCCGATCCGCGCGCGCGCCCGTGTCGCGGCGCGGGGCGAGCGGCGATGCGTCACCATCTCGCCCGCGGCGATCATCTCCGACACCAGAAGCCCCGCGCCGAACCGCGCCACCACCTGCCGAAACGGCAGATCGGTGATCCCCGACATCGGCGCAAGAAACACCGGCTGGGCAACGGGAATGGGAAAGCGGGGGGTTGTCATGGGACACATTTCATCGGGCTTTGGCCTATCTAACCGGCACAGTCGCGATAGGCAAAGGATGCGGCGCGGTAAATTGCGCGGTTTTTCATCATTTGCACATTTTCCGAACACCCGGATGCGGCAATCGCCCATCCTTTATGCGTTCGGCACATCATCGCACCTGGCCGACGGTGGATTTGCGCTTCCATTGCACGAAACGGCGGACTAAGCCACGACCCATGGACACCAAGGACCATATCGCCGTCATCCTGGTCGCCGCCGGGCGCGGCACGCGGATGGGCGGCGCCCTGCCCAAGCAGTGGCAGCCGCTGGGCGGGCGGGCGGTGCTGGCGCAAACCGTTGCCGCCTTTCGCGCCGCCGGGCTGTCGCGGCTGATCCTGGTGATCCATCCCGACGATGCGGGCCACGCCGCGCCGCTGGGACTGCCCTGCGTGCATGGCGGCGCGACGCGGGCGGGGTCGGTGCGCGCGGCCCTCGATGCACTGTCAGCCGATCCGCCGGCGCTGGTGTTGATCCATGACGGCGCGCGGCCACTGGTCACGCCCGCGCTGATCGACCGCGTCGTGGGCGCGCTGGCGCAGGGCGCGGCTGCCGCCCCGGCACTGCCGGTGACCGATGCGCTGTGGCGCGGCACCGGCGGCCGTGTCACCGGCACCGCGCCGCGCGAGGGCCTCTTTCGGGCGCAGACGCCGCAAGGCTTTCACTTCGATGCGATCCTTGCGGCGCATCGCGCCCAGCGTGCCGACGCCGCTGACGATGTCGAGATCGCGCGCGCCGCGGGGCTTGACGTGACCATTGTCGAGGGCGAAGAGGAGAACCTGAAACTCACCCATCCCGCCGATTTCGCCCGCGCCGAGGCGATCCTGGCGCGCCGACAGGAGCAGGGCATGGACATTCGCACCGGGAACGGCTTTGACGTGCACCGCTTCGGCCCCGAGGCAGCCGATGGCACCGCCTGCCAGTTGTGCGGCGTCGCCGTGCCGCACGACCGGCCCTTGGACGGCCACTCGGACGCCGATGTCGGGATGCATGCCCTGACCGACGCGCTGTATGGCGCGCTGGCAGAGGGCGACATCGGCCAGCATTTCCCGCCCACCGATCCGCAATGGAAAGGCGCCGAAAGCGCGATCTTCCTGCGCCACGCGGTCGGGCTGGCCCGCAGGCGCGGCTTTCGCATCGCGCATGCCGATGTCACGCTGATCTGCGAACGGCCACGGATCGGCCCGCATACCATCGCCATGCGCACCGCGCTGGCCGAGATCATGGGGCTGGAAACCGGGCGCGTCTCGGTCAAGGCCACGACATCCGAGCGGCTGGGCTTTACCGGGCGCGAGGAAGGGATTGCCGCACTGGCCACCGCAACGCTGGTCAAGGCATGACCCCGACCCGGCTGATGGCCACCTGGTTCGGCGTGGGCCTGTTGCGCCCGGCACCCGGCACCTGGGGCAGCCTGGCCGCCCTGCCCTTTGCCTGGGCGCTGCACCTGGCGGGCGGCTTTGCGGCGCTGGCGCTGGCGACGGTCGCGGTCTTTGCGCTGGGCTGGTGGGTCTCGGTGCGCGAAACCCTGGCACGCGGCGATCCCGACCCGTCCGAGATCGTCATCGACGAGGTCGCAGGCATGTGGCTGACGCTCTGGCCGGTGTCATACGGCGCGCAGATGATGGGGGTCGAGGTCACGCGGCTGTGGCCGGGCTGGATCGCGGCCTTCGTCGCGTTTCGCCTGTTCGACATCTGGAAACCCGGTCCCGTCCGCTGGGCCGACCGGATGCACACGCCGTTGGGCCTGATGCTGGACGACATCGTTGCCGGGCTCTTTGCGGCGATCACGGTCATCGCGCTGGCGGCACTCTCGCACGGGGTTCTGATGTGACGCGGCTGGCGCGCAGGATACTGGCGCGCGGGCGCGCTGCCGGGGCGATGCTGGCCACGGCCGAAAGCTGCACCGGCGGCATGATCGCGGCGGCGCTGACGGCGGCGCCCGGATCGTCCGACATCTTCGCGGGCGGCTTCGTCACCTATTCCAACGCCATGAAAACCACGGCCCTTGGCGTGCCGGCGGCCCTGATCGCGGCGCATGGCGCGGTGTCCGAACCCGTGGCGCGCGCCATGGCCGAGGGCGCGCTGGCACAAAGCGGGGCCACGCTGGCCGTCTCTGTGACCGGGATCGCCGGGCCCGGCGGGTCCGAGTTCAAGCCCGAAGGGCGGGTCTGTTTCGGCCTTGCCAGCGCGGCGGGCTGCACGACCGAAACGATTGACTTCGGCGCGCTGGGCCGGGACCGGGTGCGCCGGGCCGCGCGCGATCATGCGCTGACCCTGCTGCTGAACGCGCTGGGCTGACGCCGCGCGCCGGTGCGATCAGGCGCCCAGGATCGGCGGCGGGCGGCGGCCGGGCCAGTTGGTCGCGCGGTGCCAGGCCTCGGCCAGTTGCAACAGGCCCAGATCATCGCCATGCCGCCCGATCAGTTGCATCCCCATCGGCAATCCCGCCGTGCTGAACCCCGCCGGCACCGACATCGCCGGCAGGCCGATCAGGCTGGCGGGCACGACCACCTCCATCCAGCGGTGATAGGTGTCCATGGGCGTGTCGCCGATCACGGTCGGATGGTCTTGCGCCAGCGGGAAGGGCCAGACCTGCGCGCTGGGCAAAACCAGCGCATCGAACTGGGTCAGCAGGTCTGCCGCGCAGGCATACCAGCGTGACCGGATCAGACTGGCCGCGCGCACCGCGTCCAGATCCAGCGCGCGGCCGCGTTCGACCTCCCACCGGGCGGCGGGTTTGAGCTGCGCGCGGCTGGCCGGATCGTCGTAGAGCGCGCCCAGCCGGTCGGCATTGGCGAATGCGCGCAGATCCAGCCACGCGCGCCACAGATCGCCTGCGGCAAAGGGCGGTGGAACCGCCTCGACCGCGATTCCAAGCGGCGCGAAGTCCTCAAGCGCCTCTTCGCACAGGGCCAGGATGCCCGGCTCCATCGCATAGGCCCCGCCCCAGTCGGCCAGCCAGCCGATCCGGCGGCCCGCCACGTCGGCGTCGATCCGGTTCAGAAACGTCTCGAGTGGCAAGCCGAAGGGGCGGCGCGGTTCGGGGCCGGACTGCACCTCAAGCAAGGCCGCCAGATCGCGCGGGCTGCGCGCCATCGGCCCGGCGGTGGACAGCGGGTGCAGAAAGGTCTCGCCCTCGGCATCGTCGGGCACCCGCCCCCAGCTGGGCCGGAACCCGTAGACATTGTTCCACCCGGCCGGATTGCGCAGGCTGCCCATCATGTCCGAGCCATCGGCCACGGGCAGCATATGGCAGGCCAGCGCCACCGCCGCGCCCCCGGAACTGCCCCCGGCGCTGAGCGCGGGATCATAGGCATTGCCGGTGGCGCCGTGCACGGGGTTGAACGTGTGGCTGCCCAGCCCGAATTCGGGCGTGTTGGTCTTGCCGATGACGATCGCGCCCGCCGCGCGCATCCGCGCCACCATCAGATCGTCATGCGCCGCCACCTGCCCCGCGAACAGCGGCGAACCCATCGAGGTGGGAAACCCCGCCGCATTGGCCAGATCCTTCACCGCGATCGGCAGCCCGTGCATCCATCCCATGCGCTCTGCGTCGTCGGCGGCGCGGGCCTGGGCCAGCAATGCCTCGTCGTCGCGCAGGCTGACGATGGCATTCACCCGCCCGTTCAGCCGCGCGATCTGCGCCAAGGCCGCCTGCATCAGGTCGAATGCCGAGATGTCGCGCTTTTGCAGCAGCGCGGCCTGTTCAAGGGCATCGAGGCTCAGAACGTCGTCCATGCCGATCCTTTCGCTGTTCCGCCCGGCGCGGCGGGTTCCGCCACCGTTGTCGCGCGGTTTCGGGGCGCGGTGCAAGCCCCCGCCCCGGACCGACAGTCCGGCGAAAAAAGGACAGCGTTCGCCCTCGCCCGCGATGGCCCGACCAAACAGCCCCTGACGGCACGTGGATAGACACCGTCGTCACAAAACGGCACCATGGGCCGGAACACCGCCCAAGGGCGCGTCGGCGGGTTTCGACCGATCCTGCTTGCCCGTATTCAGACGGGCGCCTAGATCGACAGGGTAAGGACGAAGCGCGGCGCGGCGCAGTACCGCCGCCCGCCCTGGCAAGAGGATATGACATGGCACTTCGCATCAACGACATCGCCCCCGATTTCGAAGCCGAGACCACCGAAGGCCCGATCCGGTTCCATGACTGGATCGGTGACGGCTATGCCGTCCTGTTCAGCCACCCCAAGAACTTCACCCCGGTCTGCACCACCGAACTGGGCCTGATGGCCGGGCTCGCCCCCGAATTCGCCAAGCGCAACGCCAAGATCATCGGCATTTCGGTCGATCCGGTGGACAGCCATCACAAGTGGAAATCCGACATCCAGGTGGCCACGGGCCATGACGTGACCTATCCCATGATCGGTGATCCCGACCTCAAGGTGGCCAAGCTTTATGACATGCTGCCCGCCGAGGCCGAGGGCACCTCGGAGGGTCGCACGCCCGCCGACAACCAGACCGTGCGCACCGTGTTCATCATCGGCCCCGACAAGCGCATCAAGCTCAGCCTGACCTATCCGATGACCACCGGCCGCAACTTCGACGAGATCTTGCGCGCGCTGGACTCGATCCAGTTGACCCAGCGCCACCAGGTCGCCACGCCCGCCAACTGGAAACAGGGCGAGGACGTGATCGTCACCGCCGCAGTGTCGGACGAGGATGCGACCACGCGGTTCGGCAGCTTCGACCGGGTTCTGCCCTATCTGCGCAAGACCCGCCAGCCGGGCTGACGGCTTGCAAGCCGCGACCGGCCCCGATCAGGCGGGCCGGTCCATCACCTCGACCGACAGGATGGTCGGCAGGTGGCGCGCGATCTCGTGCCAGTTGTCGCCCTCGTTGAAACTGGCAAAGACCGAGCCGCTGTTGGTGCCGAAATAGACACCCGCCGGGTCGCGGCGATCGACCGCCATGGCCTGGCGCAGAACGGTGAAATAGCACCCCTCTTGCGGCAGCCCGACCCGCTGGGCCTGCCAGCTTTGGCCGCCATCGCGCGAGCGCCACACCGCCGCCGCCGCATCGGGCGGAAAGCGGCCGGCCATGTCCCCGTTCAGCGGCAGGGTCCAGATGGTGTCGGGATCGCGCGGGTGCACCGCGATCGGAAACCCAAAGGTCGATGGCAGCCCTTGGGTCACGTCGTCCCAACTGCGCCCGCCATCGGCCGAGCGCCAGACGCCGTGGTGGTTTTGCTGATACAGCACATCCGTTTCCCCCGGCGCGCGCACCATGTTGTGCACGCAATGCCCGGTTTCCCCCTCGCGCGGGGCGGCCGGATGATCATGCCCGGCGCAGCGTTCGGCATTCGACAGCCGGTTGCGGCGTTCCCAGCTTGTGCCGCCGTCATCGGTGGCAAAGACGCCGGCGGCCGATATGCCCAGCCACAGCCGCGCCGCGTCCTGCGGGTGGCTGACGATGGTGTGCAGCACCAGCCCCGCCGCGCCGGGTTGCCAGCTGTCTGACGAGGGATGATCGCTCAGGCCATCGACCGCCTGCCAGCTGTCGCCCTGATCGGTGCTCTTGATCAGGGTCGCGGGCTTGGTGCCGGCGTAAAGCGTGCCATGCGCATGGTGCAGCGACCAGATTTGCGAGAACCGGTCGCCAAAGGGCAAGGGCGCCTCGGACCAGCCGATCATCGCGGCAAAGTCGGCGTCACTGGCGGCCCAGTCGTCCATCATGCCCTTGCTCAGGCGTGTCAGCTGCCAGCTGTTGCCACCATCGGGCGAGCGCCAGACACCGGCCCCGTGAAAATCGCTACCGCCCCCGGCCCACAGCGTCCCGGTCCCGGCATCGGCGATCACATGGTTGATCGGCCAGCCGTCGCAATGCGGGCCGTCGGTCTGCCAGCGCCCGGTTTCATCGTCGCGCCCGATCAGGAACACACCCTTGGTCGTGCCCACCAGCACACGAAACCCGTTGTCGGCCATGGTCTGCCCCCCGTCATATTCGGGGGCGAAAATATCATGATCCGCGTTTTCGGTAAATCACGCAGGCACCGCATATGGGCGAGGCCCGCAAACGCCTGCGCGGGGCCACCGCATTGCGCCGATCGCGCCGTCAGCCCGCCATCGTCAGGCCGCCCGAAACCGAGATCGTCTGCCCGGTGATGAAGCCCGCATCCTCGCTTGCCAGGAAACAGATGATGCCCGGATAGTCCTCTGGCTGGCCCAGCCGGCGCATCGGGATCGCGCGCTTGAGCCCCTCGACGATCTTGTCGCCATCTTCGCCCTTGGCGAAATCGGCGAACAGGGCGGTGTCGGTCGGCCCCGGACAGACGGTGTTCACCTGCACGTTCTTGCGCGCCAATTCGCGCGCAACGGTCTTGGAAAAGCTGATGATGCCGCCCTTGCACGCGGCATAGACCGCCTCGCCGGACGATCCGACCCGCCCGGCATCCGAGGCGATGTTGACGATCCGTCCGCCGCCGTTCTTGACCATGCCCGGCAGCACGGCGTGATGCATGTGCAGCGGGCCATAGAGGTTGATCTGGATCACCTTGTCCCACAGCGCGATGTCGGTCGCCAGAAACGGGCGCGCCTCGTCCCAGCCGGCGTTGTTGACCAGCACGTCCACCGGGCCGCCCGCCTCGATCGCCGCGACCGCGGCATCGACGGCGGAGCGGTCGGTGATGTCCACGGCATGGGCCGCGGCCACGCCGCCCGACGCGCGGATCTGGCGCACGGTTTCCTGCGCGGCCTCGGCGTTGAGGTCCAGCACCGCGACCTCGGCCCCCTCGTCGGCAAAGCGCAGGCAGGTCGCGCGCCCGATCCCGCCGCCACCGCCCGTCACGATCACCCGCTTTCCGTTCAATCCGCGCATTCTGACCCCCCTTGCCACGGTCGCGGGCAAGATTACGCTTTGCCCCGCGCCATTTCTAACATATGTTAGAATTACGACACTTGCCGTTTGTCTGTCCATAGGCAATTTTTTTGACGATGCATCCTGATCGCCCCAGCCCGGTTCTGGACACAGCCGACGCCACCAAGGCCGAGCGCACGCGCGGGCAGGTTCTGGCAGCCTCGGCGCGGCTGTTTCGCAATGAGGGGTATTACCCCGCGACCCTGCGCAAGATCGCCCGCGCCGCCGGGGTCGAGGCCGGCAGCATCTATTACCACTTCAGTTCCAAGGACGAGATCCTGGACCAGGTTCTGGACCTGGGCGTGCGCCAGCTCTTTCGCGCGGTCGAGGCCGAACATGACGCCCACACCGCGCGCGGTGCGCCATTTCGGGATACGTTCGCGGCGATGGTGGGGGCGCATCTGACCTGGCTTCTGGCGGCCAGCGACTTCACCTCGGCCAATATCCGCAACTTTTCGATGCTGCCGGAAGAGGCGCGCGCGCGCCACCGCCCCTTGCGCCGCCAGTATGCCGACCTGTGGGACGATTTCCTGCGCCGCGCGCGCGATTGCGGCGATATTCGCGGCGACATCCGCGTGGTGCCGCTGCGCCAGTTCATTCTCGGCGCGCTGAACTGGACGGTGGAATGGTATGACACCAGCCGCTATTCGATCGAGGCCATCGCCGACCGGCTGGCGAAATTCCTGCTGGACGGGCTCTCGACCGAACGCGGCAAACCCTTTCGCACGCTACCCATCGCCGCAACCCCCGCAACCCGGCCGGACGGAGTGGACGAACCCAACAAGGTGGACCGCACGCGCGAACAGCTGCTGGTCGCGGCGGCCGAACTGATGCGCCAGCGCGGCTTCAAGGCCGCCACCATGCGCGCCATCGCCGAGGCCGCGGGGATCGAGGCGGGCAGCATCTATTACCACTTCCGCTCCAAGGACGAGATCCTGGACGAGGTGCTGGACCGAGGATTGCGCGACATCGACCATGGCGTCAGGACCGCCTTTGAACAGGCCGTGGTGCTGGACGATCATCGCGGACGCATCGCCACCGGGGTGCGTGCGCATCTGCTGTATCTGCTGTCGCTGAGTGTCTTTACCTCGGCCAACATCCGCATCTATGGGCAATTGACGAACAAGGCGCGCGAAAACCACCGCCCGATCCGCAAGGCATTCGGCGCCGTCTGGGACGAGGTCTTGCGCGACGCGCAGCGCGACGGCGCGATGCGGTCGGATTTCAAGACCGTGCCGATGCGCCAGGTGCTGCTGGGCGCGCTGAACTGGACGGTGGAATGGTTCAACCCGACCAAGGGCGAGCTGGACGGGTTCTACACGCTGGACGAGATGATCGACATGGTCCAGAAATTGACCCTGGACGGGATCGCCCCCATCACTGCGAACATTACCAGCACGAGCAGGGAAAACCAAGATGTTCCAGGGGCTTGAAAGAGATTCCGGGGATGTCGCACGCCGTCGGCCGGCACCTCCGAGAATTTCGTTGACAGATTTCTAACACGTGTTAGTTTTCATCGAGGGGAAGAAATAAAAATACCCCTGGGGAGGAAATCGTGAACACTTCGGACCGGACCTTCGGGTTTTCGGACACTCGGTTGTGCGACACGCCCACAGTCTATGCAGACGGCCTTTTCGCCGGCAAGACCGTCATCGTGACCGGTGCGGGCAGCGGGCTGGGCAAGGCGATCGCCACGTTGTTCGCGCGGTTGGGCGCCGATCTGGCCGTGGCGGGACGTGACAGCGACAAGCTGGAAGCGGCGGCATCATTTCTGCGCCGCTTCGGCACCAGGGTCGAGGCCTACCCCCTGAACATCCGCGACCCTGACGCGGTCGAAACCTTCTTTGCCAAGGTCAGCGCGGACCTGGGCATACCCGATATCGTGGTCAACAATGCCGGCGGGCAATTCCCGCAAGCGGCGATCGACTTCAGCCGCAAGGGCTGGAACGCGGTGATCGACACCAACCTGAACGGCACCTGGTGGATGATGCAAAGCGCGGCGCAGCATTGGGTCAAGGCCGGGCATCCGGGTTCGATCATCAACATCGTCGCCGATATCTGGCGCGGCCTGCCCGGCATCGCGCATTCCTGCGCGGCGCGCGCGGGTGTTGTGTACCTGTCGAAAACGGTGGCGGTCGAATGGGCGCCGCATGCGATCCGGGTCAACTGCGTGGCGCCCGGCTGCGTCGAGACCACGGGGTTCGGCGTCTATCCGCCCGAAGGCGCGCAATCCTACTGGGAGGCGAACCCGTTTCGCCGCCCCGGCGACGAATGGGACATTGCCGAAAGCGTCGCCTATCTGGCCGCGCCCTCGGGCAAGTTCATCACCGGCGAGGTGCTGACCGTGGATGGCGGACAGCAGATGTGGGGCGACCCCTGGCCCACCGGGCGCCCCGCGGCATTCGAAATCGGCGGGGGCAGCCGCTGACGCACGAACACGACAAGCAAGGAGCGACCGGCATGATGCAAGGCAAGGGCAAGGCGGCATGAGCGCGACATCGGCGACGACAGCCAGTCCTGCGCAGGAAACGGTCCTGGAATGCCGCGGCATCGAACGCCGCTTTGGCGGGCTTGTGGCCGTCAGCGGCGTGGACATGACCATCGACCGGGGCGAGATTTTCGGGCTGGTCGGCCCCAACGGCAGCGGTAAGACCACGCTGACCAATGCCATTACCGGCTTCTACCCGCCCAACAAGGGCACGATCGTCTTTGAGGGTGTCGATATCACCGGCCGCCGCCCGCACCGGATCGCCGCCCTTGGCGTGGCGCGCACCTTCCAGAACCTGGCGCTTTTCAACGGCTTGACGGTGCTTGAGAACATCATGCTGGGCCGTCACATCCACATGCGCCCCGGCGTGATCCGCACCGCGCTTTACTGGTGGCTGGCCCGCCCCGAAGAGGTTGCCAACCGTGCCTTTTGCGAAGAGATCATCGAGTTTCTTCAGCTTGAAAGCATTCGCCACGAACTGGTGGACGGGCTGCCCATCGGGTTGAAGAAGCGCGTCGAACTGGCACGCGCGCTGGCGGCCGAGCCGCGCCTGCTGATCTTGGACGAACCGATGGCCGGCATGAACCAGGAAGAAAAGGAATATATGGCGCGCTTCATCCTGGATGCACGCGCCGAGCGCGGGGTCAGCGTGCTGTTGATCGAGCACCACATGGACGTAATCATCGGCATTTGCGACCGGATGCTGGCCCTCAACTATGGCGAGATGATCGGCACCGGCATCCCGCGCGACGTGATCCGCGACCCGCGTGTCGTCCAGGCCTATATCGGAGACACCCATGCCCACTGACCGGCACACAGCAAGCGGGCGCACCCTGATTTCCTGCCTGACCGACCACGCCGCCCATCGCCCGACCGCCATCGCGATGCGCGAGAAAGAGCGCGGCATCTGGAAAGAAAAGACCTGGAAGGACTACGCCGACGAGGTGACGGCCTTTGCCGCCGCGCTGGACGACATGGGCATCGGCGAGGGCCAGGCGCTGATGGTGCTGGGTGACAACCGCCTGCGCCTTTACGCCGGGATGTTGTCGATCGCGATGCTGCGCGGCTATGCCATGCCGACCTATCCCGGCGCCACGCTGGATGAATTGCGCCATTTCGCCGGCGAGGTGCCGATCGCCGTGGCGCTGGCCGAAGACCAGGAGCAGGTGGACAAGGCGCTTGAGCTGCGCGCTGAGGGGTCCAAGATCGACCATATCGTCTATGACGACGGGCGCGGATTGAAGGACTACGCCGCCGAGAACCTGCATTCCTGGGACAGCCTGATCGAACGCGGAAAGGCCCGGCTGGCGGCCGACCCGGCCCTGGGCGAGCGCCTTCAGCGCATGGCCGGGCCCGAAGATCCGGCGGTGTTTCTGCATTCCTCGGGCACGACCGGCAAGCCCAAGGGCATCGTGCTGAGCCATCGCAACGTCATCTCGGCTGCCGTCGGCTCGCGCAAGGCGGGCGTTTTCAGTGACAACGACGAGATCCTGGCCTATCTGCCCATGGCTTGGGTCGGCGATACCGCCGTGACCGTTGCCGCCGCGCTGACCTTCGGCTTCACCGTCAACATTCCCGAAAAGCAGGAAACCGTTCTGCGCGACATGCGCGAGATCGCGCCCACCTTCTATCTGGCCGCGCCGCGCAGCTGGGACAACATGTTGACCACGATTCAGGTCGGGATCGAGAACTCGACCTGGCTGAAGAAGAAGATCTATCACTTCTTCATGGATCGCGCCATCGAGGCCGAACGCCGGCGCATGCGCGGCAAGGCCGACGGCGGGCTGGACTGGCTGGGGCGCTGGCTGGGCGAATGGCTGGTCTTCGGCCCGATCAAGGACAATTTCGGCCTTGGCCGCGTGCGCCACGCCTATACCGGCGGCGAGGCGATCGGCGAGGATACGTTTGTCTTTTACCGCGCCCTGGGCGTGAAGCTGTGCCAGCTTTATGGCCAGACCGAGGTCAGCGGGTTTTCGGCCGCGCATGTCCCCGATACGGTCAAGCTGCATACCGTCGGCGCCCCCTCGCCCGGTTTCGAGGTGCGCCTGACCGACGAGGGCGAAATCCTGATCCGTTCGGACAGCGTCTTTTCCGGCTATTTCGCCAACCCCGACGCCACGGCCGAGGCGCTGGTCGATGGCTGGTTGCGCACCGGCGATGCCGGCTATCTGGAAGAGGACGGCCAACTGGTGGTCCTGGGCCGCGTGTCCGAGGTGGTCTACACCAGGGGTGGCGAACGATACGTGCCCAACTACATCGAGAACCGGCTGAAATTCAGCCCCTATATCAAGGATGCGGCGGTGATCGGCGCGGGCCGCGACACGCTGACCGCCATGGTCTGCATCGATGCCGACGCGACCGGCCACTGGGCCGAGGTCAACGCCGTGCCCTATGTCTCGTATGCCGACCTGTCGCAGCGCCCCGAGGTTGCCGAATTGCTGGCCGGGGCCTTCAAGCGCGTCAACGAGGCCCTGCCCGAACCCCTGCGCCTGCACCGTTTCGTCAGCCTGCACAAGGAGTTCGACCCCGACGACGGCGAGATCACCCGGACCCGCAAGCTGCGCCGCAAGGTCGTCGAGGAACGCTATGCCCCGGTGATTGAAGCGCTCTATGACGGCTCGAAGGATGTGCATGTCAAGGCGACGGTCACCTATGAGAACGGCGAGACCGGCGTGGTCGAGCGCACCCTGATGATCAGAGAGGTTTGAGCGATGGATTTCTGGTATCTGGCCGAACTGACCGTCAATGGCGCGCTGACCGGGCTTCTCTATGCGCTGTTCGCGATGGGCCTCGTGCTGATCTACAAATCCTCGTCGGTGCCCAATCTGGCGCAGGGCGCGCTGACCATGGTCGGGGCCTATGCGGTGCTGGAGATGGGGCGCCTGCTGGGCGCGCCGCTATGGCTGGCGATCCCGCTGGCGGCGGTGGCGATGTTCTTTCTGGGCCTCGGCATCGAGCGTGTCGCACTGCGCCCGCTGGCGGGGCGTCCGATCATCATGATCCTGATGATGACGCTGGGCCTGGACATCTTTCTGCGCGGGACCACGATGGCGATCTTTGGCGGCTCGTCACGGCCGATGGGGCTGGGCGTCACCTATGACCCGCTCTTCGTGGGCCCGATGCTGATCAGCCGCATTCACCTGATCGGCGCGCTGGTGTCGCTGGCGGTTTTCGTGGTGATCGTGTTCTTTTTCCGTACCCGGACCGGTGTGCGCCTGCGCGCCATTTCGGATGACTACATGGCCTCGTGGTCGGTCGGCATCTCGGTCGAGCGCGGGGTCGGCCTGAGCTGGGCGCTGGCCTCGGTCTCGGCGGTGGCCGCCAGCGTCATCTGGGGCGAGATCCAGGGCGTCGATCAGTCGCTGTCGCTGCTCTTGCTCAAGGGGTTGACGGTGGCGGTTCTCGGCGGGCTGGACAGCGTGCTGGGCGCGGTGGTGGCTGGCATCATCCTGGGCATTCTGGAAAGCGTCGGGTCCAACTTCCTGGACCCGCTGGTCGGCGGCGGCAGCCGCGACCTGATCGTCGCGGCGGTGCTGGTGCTGACGGTGCTGTTGCGACCCCATGGCCTGTTCGGCCGGCACGACATCGAAAGGATCTGAACGATGTTCTATCGCCAGTCCGGCATTCGCCATACCGACTATGTTTCCGACAGCAAGCTGTTCCCGATCCCGGCGGACCGCAACCTGCTGCTGCTGATACTGCTGATCGCGCTGGCCGCGCCATTCATCCTCGCGCCGTTCTACGTCAACAGCTATATCCTGCCCTGGCTGATCTGGACCGCGGCCGCGCTGGGGCTGAACCTGGTGATCGGCTGGGCGGGGCAGTTGCACCTGGGCTATGCCGCACTGATGGCCGTGGGCGCCTATACCTCGGTCCATGCCGCGCGCTTTGGCATCCCGTGGGAGGGGGCGCTGCTGATCGGCGGCGCGCTGTCGGCGGTGATCGGCAGTCTGTTCGCCTTTGCCGCGCTGCGCGTCAAAGGGCTATACCTGGCACTGACCACGCTGGCGCTGCAGTTCGTGATGGACTGGGTGCTGTCGCATTCGCCGACCATCACCGGCGGCTCGCATGCCTCGTTGCAGGCGCCCACGTTCCGGCTTTTGGGGCAGGCGATCACCTCGGACGCCGGGCGCTATTACGTCGCGCTGGGCTGGTGCGTGCTGGTGACGATCTTCCTGTTGAACCTGCGCCGCACCGGGCTGGGCCGGGCGCTGGTCGCGGTGCGCGAAAAGGATTACGCGGCCGCCATCCTTGGGGTGAACAGCTTTCTTTACAAGATCATCGCCTTCGCCACCTCGGCCTTCATCGCCGGGATCAGCGGCGGCATCCTGGTGGTGTGCTATTACTTCCTGGTAACGCCCGAACAGTTCACGGTGGCGGTGTCGATCCAGCTTCTGGCGATGGTGATCGTGGGCGGGCTGGCCTCGATCATCGGCACCTATCTGGGGGTCGGGCTGATCCTGCTGGCACCGGGCGTGGTCAACCGGCTGTTCGGCGCCCTTGCGGGCTATTTCGATCTGCGGTTCAGCCCCGAGACCTTTGCCCATATTCCCAATGCCGTCTATGGCGCGCTGATCATCGTCTTCCTGATCATCGAGCCGATGGGCCTGGGCAAGATCTATCGCAATATCCGCGATTACCTGCTGGTCTGGCCCTTCGACCAGCTCAAGAAATAAGGCCGTGATGATGATGGACGCATCCGCGAAAACCGATCCGATCCTGTCGCTGAACTCCGTCGAGGTTCTGTATGACCAGGTGATCCTCGCGATCCGCGGTATCTCGCTGGAGGTGCCGCGCGGCGGGATGGTGGCGCTTCTGGGGTCGAACGGGGCGGGCAAGTCAACGACGCTCAAGGCGATCTCGGGCCTTTTGAAGCCCGAACGCGGCAAGGTCAGCCGCGGCCAGATCACCTTTGACGGGCAGGTGATTGGCGAGAACCCGCCACAGGCGCGCGTGTCCATGGGGATCTGCCATGTGATCGAGGGGCGACGCGTTTTTGAACACCTGACCCCGGACGAGAACCTTGAGGCCGCCGCGCCCCCGTCGATGACGCGCGCGCAGCTCAACGCCGAGAAAGAACGCATCTACGAATACTTCCCCCGTCTGGCCGAACGCAAATCAGCCGAGTCGGGCTATCTTTCGGGCGGTGAACAGCAGATGCTGGCCATCGGCCGGGGGCTGATGACCCAGCCGCGCCTGCTGATGCTGGACGAGCCCAGCCTGGGCCTGGCCCCGTTCCTGGTGGGCGAGATCTTCGGCATCATCCAGCGCATCAACCGCGAACAGGGGCTATCGGTCCTGCTGGTCGAACAGAACGCGCTGGCCGCGCTCGATGTGGTCAGCCACGGCTACCTGATCGAGAATGGACGCATCGTCATGCATGACACCGCCGAGACCATGAAAGCCAATTCCGACATCCAGGAATTCTATCTCGGTGGCGGCGAGGGGCGGAATTTCCACGACATCAAGCACTATCGACGGCGCAAACGCTGGCTTTCCTGATACCTTCAGGGCCAGATTGCTTGAAAACAGAGGAGGAGGAAGTCAATGAAACTTGTCAGAATGCTCAAGGGCGCGCTGGGGGGCGCGGCGCTTGGCGCCGCGGCTGTCACCGGCGCGGCAGCACAAGAGGATGAGGCGTTCCGCATGGGGGTCTGCTATGACCTCAGCCGCGCCTATACCTTCATCACGCCGCAGATCGTTCAGGCCGGGCGCGACCTGGCCGATCTGATCAATGCCGACGGCGGTATCGGCGGGCACCCGATCGAACTGACCGTTCAGGATCACGGCAACGAACCCCAGCGCGGCATCGAATGCTATGAGCGCCTGCGCCGCGACGGCGTGTTCGTCTTCGACTTCCTGTCGACGCCGGTGTCGCTGGCCGTGGTGCCGCGCGCCATGCGCGACGAGGTCGTGATGATGCAATCGCTGGTCGGTCGCGGCGACGCGATCAACGGCGAGGTGTTCGAATGGGTCTTCCCGGTCGGGCCCACCTATTGGGGGCAGGCGGCCAACGACATCGCCTTCATCAAGGAACAGAACGGCGGGTCGCTGGAAGACATGACCATCGGGTTCGTCTATCTGGACTATCCCTTCGGGCAGGAACCGATCCGGATTCTGGAAACCCTGGCCGAGCGTGAGGGCTTCGAGCTTCAGCTTTATCCCGTGCCCCTGCCCGGCAACGACCAGTCCGCGACCTGGACCCAGGTGCGCCGCAACCAGCCCGACTACATGATCAGCTGGCTTCTGGCGAATGGCCATGTCGTCGCCTCGCGCGAGATGCAGCGCAACGGCTATCCGATCAGCCAGTATATCGCTGTGAACTGGCTCAACGAAGTCGATATCGAGAATATCGGCAACGAGGCGGCAACCGGCATCCTGCGCGGCACCAATGTCGTGGGCGGTCAGGACATTCCGATCATCCAGGAAATCATCGCCGAACTCTATGAGGAAGGCGAGGGCAACGGCCCGCGCGAGATGATCAACGACGTGTATTACAACACCGGCGTTGCCATGTATTCGGTGGTGTTCGAGGCCGCGCGCCTGGCCTATGAGGCCGATGGCTGGCCGATCACGCCCGAATCCATGCGTCGGGGTCTGCGCAGCCTGGAAGAGTACGATGCCAATGGCCTGTTCGCCCCGGTCACGGTGACCGAGTCCGATCATGGCGGTGGTGGCCGCACCCGCGTCGAGATGTGGGACGGCGAGACCTGGGTGCCCCAGAACGACTGGACCGCGGCCTATCAGGACGTGATCTGGGACGTGGTGGATCAGTATTCGTCGGAATTCACCCTCGAAGAGGATTGATCCGGCCGACATGACACGCAAGGCGGCGGGGCCCTGCCCCGCCGCCTTCTTGCATGAAACCTTGTTGCGGGGGTCAACCGCGCGGCGCGCGATACCGCGACAGCCCGCCCGAATGCATGACCCGGCCCATCAGCGGCACGCCCAGAATGGCCTCGGCCTTGCGCGCGGCGGCGATCATCGTGTCCAGATCGATCCCGGTTTCGATGCCCAGTTCATGGCACAGGAACACCGCATCCTCGGTGCAGACATTGCCTGCCGCGCGCGCATCGCCATGGGCGGCAAAGGGGCAGCCCCCCAGCCCGGCAACCGAGCTTTCGAACAGGTCCACCCCCATCGACAGCGCCGCGTGCAGATTGGCGATCCCCAGCCCGCGCGTGTCATGGATATGCAGGCATAACCGCACCCCCGGTGCCAGATCGCGCAACGCGCCGATCATGCGCTTGACCGACTCGGGGTTGGCCCAGCCCATCGTGTCGGCCAGCGCCAGATTGGGCAGCGGCACCTCTTCTTCCGCGCACAGCCGCTGGATGAACCGGATGTCGTCCAGAACCTTTTCCTGCGCGATCTCGCCCTCATAATTGCAGCCAAAGGCGGCCATGACATAGGCGGTGTCGGGCACCAGCCCCTCGGCCTTGTAAAGGCGCACCCAGTCGCGCTGGCGTTCACGCATCGCGTCAGCCGTGCAGTTGTTGTTCTTGAGCGAGAAGGTATTCGAAGCATAGAACAACAGCTTGGGGTCCATATCGACGCGATGCGCCGTCTGCGCCTTGCGAAAGCCCTTTTCGTTCAGCCAGAGCGCCGTGTATTTCACCCCCGGCTTGCGCCTGATCCGTTCGAACAGGGTGCCGGTATCGGCCATCTGCGGCACATGCCGCGGGCTGACGAAGGAACCGACCTGGATCCGTTTCAACCCGGTTTCCGACAACAGATCGATCAGCGCGACACGGTCCTCGATCGGGTGCAGCGTCTTTTCGATCTGGAACCCCTCGCGCGGGCCCTCCTCGCGGAACTCGACGAATTTCGGATAATCGAACATCGATCACTCCTCGGGCTGGATTTCGGCGACGGGCTGACCCCGGTCGATCATGGCCCCCTCGGCGATGGTCAGGCTGGCCAGGCGCCCGGCATGCTGGGCGCGCAGCGGGATTTCCATCTTCATCGATTCCAGAATGGCGATGGTCTCGCCCTGCGCCACCGTCGCGCCCTCGACCGCCAGAACCTGGACGATCAGGCCGGTCAGGGGCGAGGTCAGCACCGTTTCGGCCGCCCCCGCACCCACGGCATGGTCAACCGGCGGCGCGGCATGAAACAGATGCCTGCCCTGCGGGCCGTCGATCTCGATCAGACCGTCGCGGGCGCGCACATGCAGCATCGACACCGTATCCTGCTGCGTCAACTGCCAGACCCCGCGCGCGATCTCATGCAGCGCCAGCCGGATCGTGGTGCCATCGGGGGCGCGCAGGCACAGCCAACCATCCGCACCGATGGGGCCGATGCGATATTCTTCGGCCGCCGCGCCGGGTCGCGACAGGGACACGCTTTGCCACGGCGCATCCTCGTCCGTGCCCAGTCCCAGCCGCCAGCCGGTGAACATGTCACGCCGCCGCCACGGATCGGGGCAGCCCTCGACCCGGCCCATCTGCACGAACAGCGCCGCCGCGACCGCCGCCCAGACCGGCGCGGGATCGGCGGCGGCAAGCGTTTCGATATGGGCGTCGATCCAGCGCGTATGGACCGCCAATGCCCCGAAATCCGCGTGCCGCGCCAGCGCCAGAAGAAAGCCCCGATTGGTGGTGACACCTTCGACCGCCGTATGCCCAAGCGCGTGCGCCAAGGCTGTCAGCGCGGTCTCGCGCGTTTCGGCATGGGTGATGATCTTGGCGATCATCGGGTCGTAATGCGGGGTGACGCTGTCGCCCTCATCGACACCAGAGTCGATGCGCGCACCCCCTGGAAGGGACAGCGAAACGATGCGCCCGGTCGAGGGGGCAAAGCCCTGCGCAGGGTCTTCGGCGTAAAGGCGGGCCTCGAACGCATGGCCGTGCAGCGTAATGTCGGATTGCGCCGGCAAGGGCGCGCCTTGAGCGATGCGCAGTTGCAATTCGACAAGGTCCAGCCCGGTCACGGCCTCGGTCACCGGGTGTTCGACCTGAAGGCGCGGATTGACCTCAAGAAAATAATGGGCGCCATCAGCGACCAGGAATTCGACCGTGCCCAGCCCGCGATAGGCCACGCTCTCGCCCAGTCGCACGGCATCGGCGCGCATGGCCGCCAGCAGCGCATCGGGCAGGCCGGTGGCAGGCGCTTCCTCGATCACCTTCTGGTGGCGGCGCTGCAAGGTGCAGTCGCGTTCATAAAGATGGACCACCCGCCCCTGCCCGTCGCCCGCGATCTGGATCTCGACATGACGCGCCTCTGGCAGGAAGCGTTCCAGCAGCAAACCTTCTGAACCGAAGGTCGAACGCGCCTCGCGCAGCGCGGCCGCTATATCGGCGGCCAGCGTGGCGTGGTCATTCACCAGCCTTTGTCCGCGCCCGCCGCCACCGCCCACCGCCTTGAGCAGGATGGGCAGGCCCATTTCCTGCACACGCGCGGCGATCGCGTCGCGGTCCGTCAGCGCGTCGCCCGCGCCTGCGATCACCGGCACACCGGCCGCGATGGCCGCAGCCTTGGCACGCGCCTTGTCGCCGAAGGCCTCAAGCGTTTCGGGCGTGGGGCCGATGAACATGATCCCGGCGGCCTGACAGGCGCGGGCGAAATCGGGGTTCTCTGACAGGAAACCATAACCGGGATGGACCGCGTCCGCCCCCGCGCGGCGCGCGGCCTCGATCACCGCGTCGATCCTGAGATAGCTGTCGCGCGCCGCGCCACCGCCGATCAGCAGGCTGTGGCCGATCTCGCGCACGTGGCGGGCATTGGCGTCGGCGCTGGAATGCACGCCCACCGGAACGATCCCCATGGCCCGCGCGCTGCGCGCGATGCGGCAGGCAATCTCGCCCCGGTTGGCGATCAGCAATGTCCGGATGTCCATCCTCAGCCCCCTTCAGAACCGGAAAACGCCAAAGCGGGTTTCCGCCTTGTCGCGCCGCGCCGCCAGATCCAGCATCAGCGCCATGACCTCGCGCGTTTCCTCGGGCGCGATCACGCCGTCAACCCAAAGATTGGCGGCGAAATTCTCGGGCGTCTGGAAATCCTCGTAGATCTTGCGCACCGGGGCCGTGAAGGCCTCTTCCTCGTCGGCGGTCATGGTCTTGCCCTCGCGCGCAAGCGCCTGAACGCGCACCTGCGCCAGAACGCTTGACGCCTGGTCCGGCCCCATGATCGCCGCGCGCCCCGAGGGCCACATGAACATCGCATCGGGCTGAAAGGGCCGGCCCAGCATCGCCAGATACCCCGCCCCATACGAGCCCCCGGTGATGACCGTGAACTTGGGCACCCGCGCCGAGGACATCGCCGTGATCATCTTGGCCCCGGCCTTGGCGATGCCGGTCTGTTCGGCATCGCGCCCGACCATGAAGCCGGTCACATCGACCAGAAACAAAAGCGGGATGTCGCGCTGCACGCACAGGCTGATGAAATGCGCCGCCTTGTGCGCGGATTCGACGAACAACACCCCGGTGTTGGCGATGATGCCGACCTCGTGGCCATGGATGCGGGCCCAGCCGGTCATCAGCGTATCGCCGTATAGCGGCTTGAACTCGTGAAATTCGCCCGCGTCGATCAGCCGTGCCACCACCGCGCGGTTGTCGGTGGGAACGCGCGGGTCGCGGCTGACGATGCCGTGGATTTCCGCGACCGGCCAGGCGGGCGGGCGCGGTTCGGCGGCGGTCTTGCGGGGCTTGCGCGCCTCGCCCAGATGGCCGACCAGCCGGCGCGTGATGGCCAGGGCATGGGCGTCATCCTCGGCCAGGTGATCGGTTACGCCCGAGATCGAGGAATGCATCTTGCCGCCGCCCAGGGTTTCGGCATCGACCTTTTCGCCGGTCGCGGCAAAGGTCAGCTCGGGCCCGCCCAGATACATGAAGCCCTGCCCGCGAACGATCACCACCTCGTCGCACAGCGCCGGAATATAGGCGCCGCCCGCCGTGCAAGGCCCCATGATCACCGCGATCTGCGGAATACCGTCGCCCGACATGCCGACCTGGTTGTGAAAGATCGACCCGAACTGCCCCTCATCAGGAAAGATGTTGGCCATGTCGGGCAGGAACCCGCCGCCGCTGTCGACCAGCGTGATGACCGGCAACCGGTTTGCCCAGGCGATGCGCTGCGCGCGCACATGCTTGCGGCAGGTCATGCCGAAATAGGTGCCGCCCTTGACCGTCGAGTCGTTGGCGATGATCATGCAGTGCCGCCCGGCGATCACCCCGATCCCGGTGATGATGCCCGCCCCCGGCGGCACCCCGTCATAGAGGTTCAGCCCGGCCAGTTCGGCCAATTCCAGAAAGGGTGTGCCGGGGTCGATCAGCCGTTCGACCCGCTCGCGCGGCAACAGGCGGCCGCGTTCGATATGCAGGCGCCGCGCCTTTTCGGACCCGCCGGAGCGCTGTTGGCGCCGCAACGCGTAAAGGGCATCGAGCTTTTCACGAAAGGCCGCCTGATTGGCGCGAAAGCTGTCCGAGGTCGGGTCGATGGTCGAGGTCAGCATGGTCATGGAAAATTCCGGATGCTCAGCGCCACCTTGGCAACGCCGGGTTTGTCGAACGTGTCAGGATCGGTCAGGCGGACATCGGCGCGAAACACCAGCGCGTCGCGCAAATGCCGCTCGATCCGGGCCTTGAGCGCCGGGTCGTCGGCGGGGTCGGCATCCGGCCCGCGTTCGACAATCACCTTGAGCGGCGCCTGGGTCGCGTGACCGTCGAAATCGCGCAGGACGCGCATGACGCCGTTGGTTTGCGGCACCATGTCGGCAATCACGCTTTGAATCGCCGACGGAAAGACATTGACGCCGCGCACGATCAGCATGTCGTCGGTGCGCCCGACACAGCGGATGCGCGGCCCGCTGCGCCCGCAGGGACAATCGGTGCCCAGCACCTCGACATGATCGCCCGAGCGAAAGCGCACCAGCGCCGAAGCCTCGCGCCCGATCGCGGTATAGACCAGCTCACCCGTGGCGCCGGTTTCGAACGCGATGACGGTGCCGGTGTCGGGGTCCAGCAGTTCGGTGATGATGTGGTCCTCGCAGACCATGTGCATCCCGGACTGGTGGTCGCATTCGGCCCAGTAGGCCACGCCCAGATCGGTCCCGCCCAGCAATTCGCAGCAGCGCGCGCCCCAGGCCCGTTCCAGTTGCGCCCGGATCGCGGGAATGCCGCCGCCGGGCTCCCCGCCGACCACCAGCCGCCGAACGCCCAGCGCATGCGCGGGTTGGCCGACGATGGCAGGCGCCTGTTCGGCCAGGTGCAGAAGAAAGTTCGGTGTGCCGATGATCGCCCGCGGGCGCAGATCGGCACAGGCGCGCAACAGGCGATCGACGCCGCCATCGGCCCCGACCGGAATGTCGATCGCACCCATGTATTGCAAGGCCTGAAACATCGGCACCCCGCCGACAAAGCCCTTGGCCATTGAGAACGCATGCAACACCAGATCGCCGGGGCGGATACCGCAGGCAAAGAGCGTGCGCGCCGTCATCTCGGCCCATGCCGAAACATCCGACTCGGTCAGCGCGACATAGGACGGGCTGCCGGTGGTGCCCGACGACGCCTGCATCTGCACCACCGCCGCAATCGGCACGCCGAGATGCCGGCCAAAGGGCGGCGCGGCGTGCAGGCTCTCGCGCAGTTCGGTCTTCACGGTGAAGGGCAGACGTGGCAAGTCGCCGATCCCGCGAATTGCGCCCAGGTCGATCCCGGCGAACTTGTCCTGATAAAAGGGCGAATCCTGCGCCAGCCGACCCAATTGCCGTCTCAGTGCCCGATCTTGCAGCCTGCGCAGCGCGGTGCGCGCCAGCCCCTCGTTGGTGTTCCACATCGCGGCGTCGGCCCGGTCACGGGCCGCGGCATGGCGATAGCGCGTTTGTGCGTCCATCCCCGTCTCCTGTTCAGGGTCGTGACGGCGCGGCCCGGCGGGCGCGCCGCGGTCAGTAAGAGCGCGGCAATCCCATGACCTTTTCGCCGATATAGCTCAGGCACAGTTCGCGGTTGATCGGCGCGGTGCGCAGAATACGCATCAAGGGATACATCTCGTAGATGCCCGTATCCTCGGTAAAGCCAGAGCCGCCATGCGCCTGCAAGGCCGCATCGACGGCCTCGATCCCGGCTTCGGCCCCGGCATAGCGCGCCATGTTCGACGACGCGCCCGCCGCAAGGCCCTGATCGAATTCCCACGCGGCGCGACGGGTCATCAGGCTGGCATTCTCGACCGCGACATGTGCCTTGGCCAAGGGGTGCTGCACGCCTTGATGCGCGCCGATGGGCTGGCCAAAGACATTGCGTTCGGACGCGTATTCCACCGCCTGGCCCAGCGCCCAGCGCCCGACGCCGCAGCACATCGCGCCCACCACGATCCGTTCTGGGTTGAGCGTGTCAAAGAGGATCGAGAACCCCTCATCGACCTCGCCGACCACATCCTCGGGGCCCAGATCGACCTCGTCGAAGAAAAGTGTCCACTGTTCCTCGGGCAGCGGCGCGGCGATGCGCACGCGCTGCATGTCGATGCCCGGTTTCTTCAGATCGACGGCAAACAGGGTGAACCCGTCGGTCTTGCGCGCAACCTCCGTGTGCTTTTGCGTGCGCGCCACGACCAGGCAATAATCCGACACATCGGCCCCGGTGATGAAGGTCTTGGAGCCGTTGAGCGCAAAGCGGTTGCCCTTGCGCCGCGCCATCGTCTCCATGCGGATCGCGTTCGACCCCGCGCCCGGCTCGGTGATAGCAAAACAGAACTGGATCTCGCCACGACAGGCGCGCGGCAACAGCTCGGACTTGTGAAACTCGGTCCCGTGGGCGGCCAGATGCGACAGCGACATGCACGGCCCCACCACCATCGAGAAAAGCGGGATGCCGTGGTTCCCCGTCCCCTCCATGAACAGCGCCATCTCAAGCATGCCCAGACCCGAGCCGCCATATTCCTCGGGCACCATCATGCCCAGAAAGCCGTCGGCGGCGATCTGCTCGAACATCGCGCGCGGATAGGCATGGCGGCGGGCATGGTCGCGCCAATAGGCATTGTCGAAGCTTTGCGCCAGCCGCCCGCCGTAGTCATAGATCTGGCGTTGTTCGTCGTTGAGGCTGAAATCCATGGCGTTCCTACTCCCTGAAATCCGGTGTCCGGCGGGCGCGAAAGGCCGCCAGCCCCTCGGCCACGTCGGGCCCGCGCAGATGTTGCACCGCTGCGTCGCGTTCCAGCCGCATGGCTTGTGTCAGCGACAGATCGAGCCCCTCGCGCGCCAGCCGTTTCATCCGGGCAAGCCCGGTGCGCGAGCGCGTCGCAAGCGTGTCGCAGTAGTCCAGCGCGCGCGCATGAAGCGCGTCATCGGGCACGACATGGTTGACCAGCCCCGCCGCGTGCGCGGCCTCGGCACCCAGCCATTGCGCCGAGAACATCAGATCCAGCGCCGGCCGCAGGCCCATGACGCGGGTCAGCCGCTGGCTGCCGCCCCAGCCGGGGATCAGGCCGAACTGGGCATGCTGATCGCCGAACTGCGCCGATTGCGCGGCAAAGGCCACATCGGCGGCCAGCATCAGCTCGATCCCGCCGGCAAGGCACAGGCCCTGCACCGCGACGACGACCGGCAAGGGGCTGGACTCAAGCCCTTGCAGCACTTCCATACCATGCGCCAGAAAGTGATCCAGCGCGGCCGGGTCGGCAATGGTGCGTGTAACCTCGTCAAGATCGGCGCCGGTGCAGAAATGCTTGCCCTGCGCACGGATCAGGATGGATCGCACCGCGCGATCCTGTTCAAAACCGGCGCGGGCGGCGTCAATGGCGGTGAAGGCCGCCCCCGACAGGCAGTTGAACTTGTCGGGCCGTGCCAGCTCGATGATGCCGGTGGCGCCGCGTGTCGTGGCGATCACCGGGCCAGGGTCGTCGGTCATGTCGTCCCCCCTCCCCTCGGGTCGTCGCGATGCCGCTTAAAGCGGGCAATCCTTGCGGAAATTGGGCGCGCGCTTTTCACGGTGCGAGGCCAGCCCCTCGCGCACGTCGTCGCCCATGAAGCCCAGCATTTCCAGTGCGGTCGATGTGTCGAATGTCGGCCCGGCCTGGCGCAACCAGTTGTTCAGCGAGTATTTGGTCCAGCGGATCGCGCTTTGTGCGCCGTTGGCCAGATCGACAGCCGTTTCCAGCGCGATGCGCTGCAAGTCGTCATCCTCGACACAGAGCGAGACCAGGCCGATGCGCTCGGCCTCTTCGCCGGTCATCGGCTTGCAGGTCAGCAGATAATACTTGGCCTTGGCCATCCCGCACAGAAGCGGCCAGATGATCGCCGCGACATCGCCCGCCGCCACCCCCAGGCGCGGATGCCCGTCGACGATACGCGCGCGTTTGCCGGCAATCGAGATGTCGGCCAGGATACCCACGACCAGCCCCGCGCCCGCCGCCGGGCCGTTGATGGCCGAAATGATCGGCTTGTTGCAGTTGATGATGTTGTAGACGAGGTCTTTCGCCTCTTTCCAGGTGCGCATGACCGTGTCGAAATCGCCGGTCAGGTTCTCGATCAGGGTGAAATCGCCGCCCGCCGAGAACGCCTTGCCCGCGCCGGTGACCAGAACCGCGTTGATGTCGGGGTCGCGGTCGATGTCGATCCACATGTCGGTCATCTGCGTGTGGGTCGCGGCATCGACGGAATTGTAGCTTTCGGGCTTGTCGAAGGTGATCCGCAAGACCCGCTCGGCGGGATAGTCGAACTTGAGGCGGTCATACTTGGCGTAACGGTCGGACATGGATGGCTCTCCTGGAAACGGTGGCGCGGGCGCGATCAGGGCGCGGGGCGGCGTCGGATCATGACGGCGCAATCGGTGCAAAACACCTCTTCGCCGGCCGGGTTGCGGGCGCTGATCCGATAGCCCAGAACACCGCGGTCGGGCTTTGAGCGCGACGGCGTGACGGCGGTGATTTCCATGCTCAGATCCAGCACTTCATCGGGGCGCACCGGGCGCCGCCAGCGCAGGTTGTCCAGCCCCAGCCCGCCGATATTCTCCATCTGCGAAAAGACATCGTGCATGAAGGGCTGAAACGCGTGCAGCATCGTCTGAAAGCCCGATGCGATCAGGCTTCCGTGCATCGCGGTGGCGAAGTCGGCATCCAGATGCAGGCGCTGCGGATCCCATTCGCGGGCGAAGTCCATGATGCCTTCGGCGCTCATCGGCCGGCTTTGGCGGTGGAACACTTGCCCGGTGTGATAGTCTTCGAGGTATTTCACGCCCCGGCACCCCCGGCGGCGAACCCGGCATCCACCCCGTCCGCGCCCTGTTCCAGTAGCTTGTTGCGGTTGTATTCTTCAAGTTTGGGATAGGTCTTGCGAAAGGTCGCCAGGAATTCCTCGGCCGGCAGGTCGACGAACAGGCCACGGTCGTTGATATAGTCCATATGCTGGCGCCCCCCCTGATCGTATTCGTGAAACAGCGCATCGGCGGTCCCGTCGAACACCAGCGGCTTGACACCGAAACGCGCGCACAATTCCATGTTGAAGGCGGGCGTGACCTTCCAGGTCTTGCCATCGGCCCAAAGCTGGACATAGCCGTGATAGATGAACACGTCGGTGCCCATCAGCTCGGACAATTTGGGCGTGTTCAGATGGTTGCGCACATCGGCAAAGCCCAGCGCGGCCGGAATTCCCGCCGCGCGCAGGCAGGCGGCAAGCAAGATTGCCTTGGGCACGCAAAACCCCGACTGCTGACGCACGATCCGGCTGGCGCGATAATCCTCGGCATCGAGAGCGAATGAGTAGGGATCATAGCGCAGGCCATCGCGCACCGCTTCGAACAGCCGGATCGCCTTGTCGGTATCGCTGGCCGTGTCTGGCAGCCCCGACAACGCCTCGGCGACATAGCGCCGAATCTCGGGCGCGTCATGGTCCACATAGGTCGTAACGGCCAGATATTGCGCGATTTCCTGCGGCAGCTTTTGCGGGGTTTTCCTGTGCTCGGGCATATGCGTTCCTCCTCCGGCGGGATTGTTTCTAACAGTTGTTAGAATATCTGTCAATCCGGCACGGGCCGGCGCGAAACGATGGGCTCTTGTATTCCGGCCACCGCCATGGCCAACATGGCGCCATGACAAAAGCAGATCTGAATGGCGCCTACGCGCTCTCTGGCCCCGAGGCCTGCCTGCAACTCTATGCCGGCTGGGCCGACAGTTACGATTCCGACTTCGCGGCGGGCATGGACTACCTGCTGCCCGCCCATGTCGCCGCGGCCTGGATGGAAGGGGGCGGCACCGGCCCGGTTCTCGACATCGGCGCGGGCACCGGGCTGCTGGCCGCGGCTTTGCGCGGGCTGGGCTTTGACGGCCCGATCGATGCCGTCGATCTGTCGGGCGAGATGCTGGAGCGCGCGCGCGACAAGGGCCTTTACCGCGCGCTCTACCAGGCCGACATCACCCAGCCGCTGGATCTTCAGCCGGGCTACGGCGGGCTGGTCAGTTCCGGCACCTTCACCCACGGCCATGTCGGCCCCGAAGGCCTGACACCGCTGCTGCACGTGGCCGCCCCCGGCGCGCTTTTCGCGCTGTCGGTCAATGCCGCGGTCTGGGACAACCGCGGCTTTGGCCCGGCGCTGGATGCGATGGCCGACGCCATTTCCGGGCTGGAGGTGCGCGAGGTGCCGATCTATGGCGAAGCCGCGCGGACGCGCGATCCCGACCATGCCGGGGACCGCGCGCTGATCGTCCGGTTCCGAAAGGCCTGAGCACCGCGATGACGCCAGATTTCCTGTGCATCGGTTCCGTCCTATGGGACATGATCGGACGGACCGAAAGCAGGATGACACCGGGCGCGGATGTGGCGGGCACGATCCAGCGCCTGCCGGGGGGCGTGGTGATGAACATCGCCGTAACGCTTGCGCGCCTGAACCAGCGTCCTGCCCTGCTGACCGCCATCGGCCGCGACCCCGAAGGGGACGAACTGATGGACCGCGCCCGCGCGATGGGTCTGGTGATGCACTATGTCTGGCGCAGCGCCACCCTGTCCACCGACCGCTACATGGCGATCGAGGATGACAGCGGCCTGATCGCGGCCATCGCCGATGCCCATTCGCTTGAGGCCGCGGGCGATGCCATCCTGCGGCCGCTGGCCGATGGCCGGCTGGGGTCCGCGCAGGCGCCCTTTGCCGGGCGGATCGTGCTGGACGGCAATCTGACCGTCGATCTGTTGGCCGAGATCGCCCGGTCGCCGCTTTTTTCAGCTGCCGATCTGTATGTCGTCCCGGCAAGCCCGGGCAAGGCCGACCGGCTGCGCCCGCTGATGCGCCATCCGCGCGCGACGCTCTATGTCAATCTGGAAGAGGCCTGCATCCTGGGCGGTGCGCGCTTTTCGGACAGCCGCAGCGCCGCAATCGCGCTGGTCGCGGCGGGGGCGACGCGGGTGCTGGTCACCGACGGGGCGCGCGACGCCACCGACCTGCACGCCGGCGGCGAACCGCTGACCCGCGCCGCGCGGGCGGTCAGGGCGGTGCGCGTGACCGGCGCGGGTGATACGTTCCTGGCCGCGCATATGGTGGCCGAATCGCGCGGCGAATCCCCGGCCGAGGCACTTGCCCGCGCCCAGGACGCCGCCGCCGACCATGTCGCCGGTGAAACCACATGAAGACCGGACCCTGCCAATGACCCATCCGCCGCTTGTCTTTTCGCCCGAGGTCGCGCAGGCGCGCGACACCGGCCGCGCCATCGTCGCGCTGGAATCGACCATCATCACCCACGGCATGCCCTGGCCGCAGAACCTGGACACCGCCACCACGGTCGAGGACGAGGTGCGCGCCGCCGGCGCGGTGCCCGCGACCATTGCGGTGATGGCCGGCGCGATCCATATCGGGCTGGAGCCGGCTCAACTGCGCGCGCTGGCGCAATCGACGGATGCGATGAAACTGTCGCGCGCCGATCTGGCCGCCTGCCTGGCCCAGGGCCGCACCGGCGCGACGACGGTCGCCGCCACCATGATCTGCGCCGCGCTGGCCTCGATCGATGTATTTGCCACCGGGGGCATCGGCGGCGTTCATCGGGGCGCCGAAGCCAGCTTTGACATCTCGGCCGATCTGCACGAACTGGCGCGAACGCCCGTGACGGTGGTCGCGGCGGGGGCCAAGGCAATCCTCGATCTGCCAAAAACGCTGGAGGTTCTGGAAACGCTGGGCGTTCCGGTCATCGCCTTCGGGCAAGACGCCCTGCCCGCCTTCTGGTCGCGCGATTCAGGGCTCAAGGCGCCGTTGCGGATGGACAGCGCCGCCCAGATCGCCCAGTCGCACCGGATGCGCGCGGTTCTGGGGCTTGGCGGCGGGCAACTGGTGGCCAACCCGATCCCGCTGGGCGACGAGATCGCGCGCACCACGCTGGAGCCGCTGATCGCGCGCGCAACCGACGAGGCACGCGCGCAGGGCATCGCGGCCAAGGACGTGACGCCATTTCTGCTGGACCGCATCGTCACGCTGACCGAGGGGCGCTCGCTCAAGGCCAATATCGCATTGGTGCGCAACAACGCGCGACTGGCCGGGGCCGTCGCCCGCGAACTGGCGGCGATGCGGTAAGCCAGACCAGACCCTTGCGCGGCGGGCACGGCGCTTTTACATGGGTGTGACTGTCCCCGCCCCATAGCCGGAAGCATCCCATGTCCAGCCCGATCCGCCCGCACAAACGCGGGCTTCTTGCCAGTTTGCGCAATTCGTTCCTGACCGGGCTTGTGGTGGTCGCGCCCGCCGTGCTGACAGTCTGGCTGATCGTGTCGGTTGTCGAATTCATCGACAGCAAGGTGGTGCCCCTGATCCCGCGCCGGTTGCTGCCCGATGTCTTGCTGGACATCAGCTTTCCCGGCCTCGGGGTGCTGGTCTTCATCCTGTTCACGCTGGTCGTGGGGGCGCTGGCCAAGGGGTTGATCGGGCGCAGCCTGATCGAGTGGAGCGAGGTGATCGTCGCCCGGATGCCGGTGGTGCGCACGATCTATAATGCGATCAAGCAGATCGCCGAAACCGTTTTGGCGCAATCCTCGACCAGCTTCAATCGCTCGTGTCTTGTACAGTATCCGCGCCCCGGACTATGGGCAATCGCCTTCGTATCGACCGACGCCAAGGGCGAGATCGCGGCCAGCATGGGTGCCGAAAAGCATCTCTCGGTCTTTCTGCCGACCACGCCCAACCCGACCTCGGGCTTTCTGCTGTTCGTGCCGGAATCCGAGGTCGTCTTGCTGGACATGACGGTCGAGGACGCGGCGAAGCTGGTGATTTCGGCCGGGCTGGTCGTGCCCGACCCCGAACGCCCGCGCGGCCGGGGTGCCCGATGACACGGTAGCGGGGCCGGAAAGGCCGGCGCGTCGGTTCCCCAAACGACAACGGGGCGGGTCCGGCCCGCCCCCGTCATCGCCGCCCGGCGCGTTTCAGCGGCGCGTCACTCGGCCGCAAGCCGGTCGATCAGATCGCGGAACTGGCCGGTCTGATAGCCGTATTGCGCCCCCGCCGCGATCAGGCTGTCGGTCGGCTGGCGCCCGGCATTGGCCAGTGCCCAGACGATCGACGAGCGGTTGCCCGAGGCGCAATAAGCCAGCACCTTGTTGCCGTCGCGTTCGGCGCTGTCGATGGCCTCGCGCTGGAGCGTGACATTGTCCATCGTCAGCCCGCCCGGCACCACCGGATTGACGACAAAGTCCAGTCCCTCGGCCTCGGCCGCGGCCTTGAGCGCGGCAACCTTGTGGTCGGGGCCGACCTCGCCATCGGGGCGATTGCAAATCACCACCGAGAACCCCGCCTGCGCAATGGCAGGCATGTCCTGTGCCGAGATCTGCGGCGAGACGGCGTAGCTGTCGTTAAGCGGACGAATTTCCATGGTTTCTTGCCTCATGCTCCAAGTTGCGGGTTCTGACCGCCGAGCGCGGCTGCGGCGCGATCGAGCCTGCGACGCAGGCCAGGTGCGGCCAGCATACCGGCGATCATCGCCAGCAGAAAGACCAGACCACCGACGCCGCCCCAACCGATCGACGCGACCGCCGGTCCGGGGCAAAGCCCGGCCATGCCCCAACCGGCGCCGAACATCAGCGAGCCGATCACCAGGTTGCGGTCGATCTGCGTCGACGACCTGCCCGGCATCTCGCCGCCCAATACCGGGCGGGCCCGGCGCGCGGCGATGTTCCAGGCGACCGCCATCGGCAGGATCGCGCCGCCCAAGACGAAGGCCAGGGTCGGATCCCAGTCACCGAAGATGTCAAGCCAGCCCTGAACCTTCTCGGTGTTGGTCATCCCCGAGACCAGAAGCCCGGCACCGAACAATCCACCGGCCAGAAATGCGAAAACATTGCGAAACATCAGATCACCCCCAGCAGATGCTTGAACAGAACCACCGACAGGCCGCCGGCCAGAAGATAGAAGATCGTCGCGCCCATTCCGCGCAGCGAAAAGCGCGAGATCCCGCACACCCCGTGGCCCGAGGTGCAGCCATTGGCCAGCCGCGTGCCGACGCCCACCAGAAGGCCCGCACCGATCACCACCCACAGGTTCGAGGTGATATTCGTGCTGACCTCGACCGCATAGAGCGGCAGCAGCAGCACCGGCACCAGCGCCAGCCCGGCCACAAAGGCCAGCCGTTCGGCCCAGGTGCCCCAGCCCGAGCGGTCCACCAGACCGCCGATGATACCCGACGCCCCCATGATCCGGCCATTGACCAGAAGGTAGAGCGCCGCGGCAGAACCGATCATCAGGCCCCCGACGAGGCCCCATATCCAATCCACTTGCATGTTCATCTTCCCGTTTTGTTGTCGTCGCCCCTTCCGGGGTCGTCAGATCGTCAGGTCTTGCCCGCGTTGCCGCGCCCCCTCTCCCGAGGCGCGGCGCAAGGCGGGTTCGCGGTGATCAAAGGCCGTTGACCGGCACCTTGAGATAGCTCACGCCGTTGTCTTCGGCCTTGGGCATCTGGCCGGCCCGCATGTTGACCTGCAGCGACGGAATGATCAGCCGTGGCATTGCCAGTTGCCCGTCGCGTTCGTTGCGGGCGCGGACGAAATCGTCCTTGGACTTGCCCTCGCCGACATGCTTGTTCATCGCCTTCTGCGCGCCGACCGTGGTTTCCCATGCATATTGGTCGCGCCCCTCGGCCTTGTAGTCATGCCCGACAAAGATGCGTGTCTCATCCGGCAGCGCCAGGATCTTCTGGATCGAATCCCACATCACCTCGGCCGAGCCACCGGGAAAGTCACACCGCGCGGTGCCGAAATCGGGCATGAACAGCGTATCGCCGACAAAGGCCGCATCTCCGATGACATAGCTCAGGCAGGCCGGGGTATGCCCCGGTGTGTGCAGCACGTCGCCGCGCAACTGGCCGATGTGGAAACTGTCGCCTTCCTTGAGCAGCGCATCGAATTGCGACCCGTCGCGCTGGAATTCGGTGCCCTCGTTGAAGACCTTGCCGAACGTGTCCTGAACGACGCGAATATTCTCGCCGATGGCGATCTTGCCGCCCAGCTGTTGCTGGATATAGGGCGCGGCCGACAGGTGATCGGCATGGACATGCGTTTCCAGCAGCCATTCCACCTCCAGGCCCTTGTCCTTGACGAACGCGATGACGGCATCGGCCGAACGCGTGTCGGTCCGCCCCGAGGCATAGTCGAAATCGAGAACCGAATCGACCACCGCCACCTTGGATGACGACGGATCGCGCACGACATAGGTTACGGTAAAGGTATCTTCGTCGAAGAAGGCATGGATTTCAGGTGTCATCTGGCAGGCTCCACTTGGTTGCTGGGGTCAATATAGACAAGCGCAATCATATTGCAAGTTGTGAATGTGTGTTTTTGACCTGTATCATCGCATTCCCCGCCCCCGACACCTAGATATGACACCACACCACGCAGGAGGACGACATGACCACCCTACCCCAGGACGAACTCGACCGGCGCAAGGCCCAGCTTCTGGCCCGTCTCGACGAACTCGACACCCGCATCCACGACATCGAGGCCGAACTGCGCTCGCACGACAGCAAGGACTGGGAAGAGATGGCAACCGAGCGCGAGAACGACGAGGTGCTGTCGTCGATGGAAAGCGGCGGCCTGAACGAGGCGCGGATGATCCAGGCCGCGCTTGAACGCATCGAGTCGGGCGAATACGGCTTTTGCACCCGCTGCGGCGCCGAGATCGCCCCCGAACGGCTGGATCTGTTACCCGAAACACCGTTTTGCGCCGACTGCGCGCGCTAACCCGCACGGGCGCTTGCCAAACCCGGTCAGGATGCGTCTAATGCCCCCACCAGGCAAGGGAGGAGGCATTGCGCGAGGAAACCGGCGCACCGGCAGCGCCGTCCCAAGGCAACCCGGCCACCCTGCGCGGGGCGGGCGCGGCGGATGACTATGTCCAGCGGCGCACCCAGGACGGCATCGCGATCCTTACCTTGGCCGGGCCGGGTGGGAATCGCTTTTCCCCGGACCTGGTGCATGCGCTGGACCGCGCCCTGACCACGGCGCTGGACGACCCTGGCGTGCGCGCGCTGGTCCTGACAGCGCGCGGCCCCGATTTCTGCGCCGGTCCCTATGCCGACCTGCCCCCGCCCGGCCCCGACCCGGCGGCGGCGCCGGGGGTGATGGCGTCCCTGGACCGGCTTTGCCACAAGATCGCCGACAGCCCGCGCCCGGTGGTTTGCGCCCTGCATGGCCGGGTGACCTCGGCGGGGCTGGCGCTGGCATTGGCCGCGCGGATGCGTCTGGGCGATCCTCGGGCGGTGCTGCAATTCCCCGAAACCCGGCTGGCGCGGCTGCCACCCGGAAACGGCGCGGTGCGGCTGGCTTGGCGCCTCGGCGCCGAGGCGGCGCTGGGCTTTCTTGCACGCGAGGGGCCGTTGCCGGCCACGGCCGCGGCTGGGCTGATCGACCGAATCGAACCCGAGGCGCTGGTGCCCGCCGCGATCGCGCAAGCCCGCGCGCTGGCGGTGACACCCGCGACCGATCCCGCCCCCGGCCTGGCCGATCCGGCCGCCTATCGCGCGGCCATCGCGGCGGCGCGGGCGGCGCTGCCCGCGACCTTGCCGCCGCATCGCCGCCATGAATCCCTTCGCATCGACAGCGTCGAATCGGCCCAGCTGCTGCCGCCCGGTCAGGCCCTCGAACTCGACAGCGTCCTGGCCGAGGATTGCGCCACCGATCCCACGGCCCGGGCGCTGGCGCATCTGGCACGGGCCGCGCGGCGCGTCCTAGATACGCCCGAGGCCCGCACCGCCGATTCCGCTGCCGCCGCACCGGCCGAAACAGGCCCGATCGCGGCCGCGCTCGACGGCGCCGAAGCCGCGCTTCTGGTGCCGCCGCTGCTGCGCAGCGGCGCGCGGGTCGTTCTGGTCCTGCCCGACACCGCCCGGCTCAGTGCCGCGCTCGAAACCGTGGCCGAGGCGCAGCTGGCCGCCGTCGCCGACGGGCGCCTGACCCAGGCCCAGGCCGATGCCGACTGGGACCGAGTGTCGGGCGCGCGCGATCTCGGGTCCGAAACCGGGGTTCGTGCCGCCCTGTGCTCGGCCGCGCTTGCGCCGGGGCTCGAGGCGGAGATCGACGGCGATGCCCCACTTCTGGTCTGGAACGCCGCGCTACCGCCACTGGCGCAGCCGCAGCGGGCGCTGTCGCTGGTCCCGGCGCCGGTGCGCGGGGCGGGGGGCATGCCCCGGCTGGTCGAGATCGCGGTGCATGACCTGGCCACGGCCGCGACCGTCAACCAAGCCTCGGATCTTCTTCTCTCACTGCATCTGACGCCGCTGCGCGCGGCCGGCGCGGCGCTGCTGCCCCTGATGCTGCACGCCGCGCGCCAGGCCGCCGAGCGCCTCGTGGCCCTGGGTGTCCCGGCGGCGGCCCTGCGCGATTGCGGCATCCTGCCCGGCGCCGCCCTCCTGCCACGCGACCTGCCCTCGGACCCGGCCGCACCGGCACCGGCACTGCCGCTGGATCCTGACCGGATGATCCTTCTCGCGCTGGTCAATGCCGGGGCGCGCCTGCTGCAGGAGGGCCGCGCGCTGCGTCCCTCGGATCTCGATATCGCCGCCGTCCTGGGCGCGGGCTATCCCAACTGGCGCGGCGGCCCGATGGCCGAGGCCGACATGCTGGGCCCGCTGGTCCTGCGCCGGATGATGGACCAGGCCGCCCCCCTCGACCCCGACCTCTGGGCCCCCGCGCCCCTGATCGCCGAACTGATCCGGCAGGGATGGCGGTTCGAGGATCTCAACACCGACTGAGTCCCCACCCGCCGCCTGTCCATTTTCTGTCTGAAAATATCCTGGGGGTGAATTGGCCGCAGGCCAAGAGGGGGCAACGCCCCCTGCCCGGCTCAGCCGCCGCGCCGGTTCAGACGATCAAGGCGCGCGCGCACACTCAGGCCATGGGCCTCAAGGCTCTCGGATTTCGCCAGCCGTTCGGCCGACGGGCCAATCGCCTGCAAGGCCTGCGGCGTCATCCGGGCCAGGGTGGTGCGCTTCATGAAATCCAGCACCGACAGGCCTGACGAGAACCGCGCCGAACGCGCGGTCGGCAGCACATGGTTCGGCCCGCCGACATAGTCGCCGATCGCTTCGGGCGTCCAATGCCCCAGGAAAACCGCCCCGGCATGGCGGATACGCGGCAACAGGGCCTCGGGGTCGTCCAGGCTGAGTTCCAGGTGCTCGGGGGCAAAGCGGTTCGACAGATCCGCGGCCTCGTCCAGATCGCGCACGGTGATGATGGCGCCATGCTCGCGCCAGCTGGCACCGGCGATGGCGCGTCGCGCCAGCGTCTTCAGCCGGGCCTCCACCGCCGCCGCAACGGCGCGGGCCTCGTCGGCCGAGGTCGTGATCAGCACCGCCTGCGCGCTTTCGTCATGCTCGGCCTGGCTCAACAGGTCCAGCGCGATCCAGTCGGGATCGCCGGTGCCATCGCCGATCACCAGGATCTCGGACGGCCCGGCGATCATGTCGATCCCGACCCGCCCGAAGACCCGGCGCTTGGCCGCGGCGACATAGGCATTGCCCGGCCCGGTAATCTTGTCGACCGGCGCGATGGTCTCGGTCCCCCAGGCCAGCGCCGCGATCGCCTGCGCCCCGCCGATGCGATAGACCGTGTCCACCCCCGCGATCCGCGCGGCCAGCAGCACCAGCGGATTGACCGCGCCGTCCGGTGTCGGCACGCAGATCGCCAACCGCTCGACCCCGGCCACCTGCGCCGGGATCGCGTTCATCAGCACCGACGACGGATAGCTGGCCAGCCCCCCCGGCACATACAGCCCCGCCGCCGCCACCGGCGACCAGCGCCAGCCCAGCCCGGCCCCGTCGGGGTCGGTCCAGCGGGCGTCCTGCGGGCGCTGGCGGACGTGATAGGCGCGGATGCGCTCGGCGGCGAGTTCCAGCGCATCGCGGTCCTCGGGCGAAACCCTGGCGCATTCCGCCGCGATCTCGTCCGCGCCGAAGGCCAGCGTGTCGGGCGTCAGGCGCAGCCTGTCGAAGCGTTCGGTCAATTCGATCACCGCCGCGTCGCCACGCCGGCGCACGTCATCGATGATCGCCGCGACGGCGTCGTCGACATCCTGCGCCTCTTCGCGCTTGGCGCCCAGAAGGGCGGCCACCGCCGTGTCGAAACCGTCGTCACGGCTGTCAAGAAAAACGGGCATTCCGGGGTCCTGTCAGTCGGCGCCGTGCTCGGGGGCGCGGCGCGAAGGGGCAATATAGGGCCGGGTGACATCGGCCAGGGTGACATCCAGGCAATCCACGTCGAGCGCGATCGCCCCGTCCCCGGCGAATGTCAGCACGACGCGGCCCGGACTGGCCGGATCGTCGGGCGTTGCGGGCGTGAAGGCCAGCGCCAGCAACGACAGGACGGTGTCGCGGTCGCGCCGCTCCAGTCCCTGGTGGGCGACGCGCGTGACATCGCCGAAATCCAGCACCGAGCGCACGCGCTCGAACGCGCGCCCCGCGGTGCGTGCCGCGTCGCGATCTTCCCAGCGGAACCGGTTGATGAGCAGCGAAAACCGCCGCTTGCGGCGGTCATGGCGCAGATCGCCCCCGCCTAGGATCGAATCCTGCACCAGCGCCGAGATCACCTTGAGGTCCTCGCCATCGCGGGCGATCAGCCGCAAGGGGCGCTCCTGCCCCTCTTCGAACCGGGCATCAGTCATGATCCGCCCCTCCTTTCGTGCGGCCTTCGGCGGGCTGCGCGCGCGCCCGCGCCTGCGCCTTGCGCCGCGCCAGATTGGCCTTGAGCGCGGCCTTGAGCCGGTCGTCCCGACCCGCACCGGCGGTATCGGGCACGCGGTCGGCGGGGCGGTCGGATCGGGTTCGGGATGTCTTTGGCGCTTTCATGTCCTCGTCTTAGCGCATGGTTGAAAAACCGTCCAGATAACCCTTGCGCGGCACCTGTTTTGCGTCTATCCAGCCGCCCGAAGCGATTGCTGCGGTAGCTCAGTGGTAGAGCACTCCCTTGGTAAGGGAGAGGTCGAGAGTTCAATCCTCTCTCGCAGCACCATTTTTCCTGACATGGCTGTCCGATACCGGCAACTCCTTGAAAGGGCGCGTGGTTTCTGGTCTTCGACGATCGCGGCGCGCAGGTGCCCCGGGCGCCGTATCACGTCTCGTTGGACGTCGGCACGGGATCAGGATGGGTTCGCGGCAAGGGATGAGCCGTGCAGGAACCGGCCCACGCGCGGCGGCACTCTGATCATTCCGGTGCAAGATGGTGGGCGATGACGGATTTGAACCGCCGACATCTTCGATGTGAACGAAGCGCTCTACCGCTGAGCTAATCGCCCCACGCGCTGTCCTTTAGCGCCGCCGGCGCTGCGGTGCAAGGGGGCATACAACGGAAATCGCTCCGGGGGCCGGGCGTGGGCCGGAGGCGGCTGTGACGGCGGTGCGCGACCTGCATGAAAAAATGAACAATGCAGGAAAAACCTATTCGCCGATCCAGACGTCAGGCTTATGATCACGCGCCCGTGATCGCGGGCGGAACGCGGGAGGAGATAAATGGCAATACCCTATTCGCGCGCCTATCTGGTCATAGGCTCGCTTTATCTGCTGATCGGCATCGTGTTCGGCATGTATATGGGCGGGACCAGCAATTACACGCTGGCGCCGGTGCATGCACATATCAACCTGCTGGGCTTCACGCTGATGGCCATATTCGGACTGGTCTATCGGCAGATCCCGGACATGGGCCGGACCCTGACAGGAAAGCTGCATTTCTGGCTGTTCCAGATCGGGGCGCTGCTGTTGCTGATCGTGCTGTATCTGATCGTTTCCGAGACCGTATCGCCGGCCACCTTCGGCCCGGTGATCATGCTCTCCGAACTGATCGTGCTGGCCAGCCTGATCGCCTTTGCGATCAACCTTTTTCGCCACGCCTGAGCCATGAAAACGCGGAAGACCCGCCGTGGCGGGCGGGTCTTTCGGTCGTGACATGGCGCCCCGGCGTCAGTGCGCGGTCCGGGCGGCGATGCCGTCGCGCCGGGCGATCTGGGCGGCTTGCGCGGCCTCTTCCTCGGCGGCGGCGTCCCAGTCGATCGGTTCGGGCATGCGCACCAGCGCGTGCTTCAACACCTCGCGGACATTGGCGACGGGCACGATTTCGAGCCCCTCTTTCACGTTGTCGGGGATCTCGGGCAGATCCTTGGCGTTCTCTTCGGGGATCAGCACCTTGGTGATGCCACCGCGCATCGCGGCCAGAAGCTTTTCCTTCAACCCGCCGATCGCCAGGACATTGCCGCGCAAGGTGACCTCGCCGGTCATGGCGACATCCTTGCGCACCGGAACGCCCGTCACCACCGACACGATCGACGTGACCATCGCGATCCCGGCGCTGGGCCCGTCCTTGGGCGTGGCGCCCTCGGGGACGTGGACGTGGATGTCCATCAAGTCGAAGCGCGGCGGCTTGACGCCGATCTCGGGCGCGACCGAGCGCACGAAACTGGCCGCAGCCTCGATCGATTCCTTCATCACGTCGCCCAGCTTGCCGGTGGTCTTCATGCGGCCCTTGCCGGGCAGCTTCAACGCCTCGATCTGCAACAGGTCGCCGCCCACCTGGGTCCAGGCCAGCCCGGTCACGACACCGATCTGATCCTCTTTCTCGGCCAGGCCGAAGCGATAGCGCGGCACACCCAGGAAATCGCCGATATTGTCGGCATTGATCGAAACGCTCTTGGCCTCGCCCTTGATGATCTTGGTCACCGCCTTGCGCGACAGCTTGTTCAACTCGCGTTCGAAATTGCGCACCCCGGCCTCGCGGGTATAGAGGCGCACGATCGCGGTCAGCGCATCATCCGACAGCGTCAGTTCACCCTTGCGCAGGCCGTGGTTCTTGATCGCCTTGGGCAAAAGGTGCCGGCGCGCGATCTCGGCCTTTTCATCCTCGGTATAGCCCGACAGCGGGATGATCTCCATCCGGTCCAGAAGCGGGCTGGGCATGTTGTAGCTGTTGGCCGTGGTGATGAACATCACGTTGGACAGATCGTATTCGACCTCAAGATAGTGGTCGGCAAAGGTGGCGTTCTGTTCGGGGTCCAGCACCTCCAGCATGGCCGCAGCCGGATCGCCCCTGAAATCCTGGCCCATCTTGTCGATTTCGTCCAGCAGGATCAACGGGTTGGTCGTCTTGGCCTTTTTCATCGCCTGGATGATCTTGCCCGGCATCGAGCCGATATAGGTGCGCCGGTGGCCGCGGATTTCCGATTCGTCGCGCACGCCGCCCAGGCTGATGCGGATGAACTCGCGCCCGGTTGCGCGCGCGACCGAACGGCCCAGGCTGGTCTTGCCCACGCCCGGCGGGCCGACCAGACACAGGATCGGGCCGCGCAGCTTGGACGAGCGCGCCTGCACCGCCAGGTATTCGACGATGCGTTCCTTGACCTTTTCCAGGCTGTAGTGATCGGCATCCAGAACGTCCTGGGCGCGGCCCAAGTCCTTCTTGACGCGGCTTTTCTTGCCCCAGGGCAACGACAGCAGCCAATCCAGGTAGTTGCGCACCACCGTGGCCTCGGCCGACATCGGCGACATGGATTTCAGCTTCTTCAGCTCGGCATTGGCCTTTTCGCGCGCTTCCTTGGTGAACTTGGTCGCGGCGATCCGCGCCTCCAGCTCGCCGATCTCGTTCTGGCCGTCCTCGCCGTCGCCCAGCTCCTTCTGAATGGCCTTCATCTGCTCATTCAGATAGTATTCGCGCTGGGTGCGCTCCATCTGGTTCTTGACGCGGCTCTTGATCTTGCGTTCGACCTGCAGGACCGAAATCTCGCCCTGCATCAGGGAATAGACCTTTTCCAGACGCTGATCGACGCGCAGGGTTTCCAGCAGATCCTGCTTGTGCCCGACCTCGATGCCCAGGTGCCCGGACGCCAGATCGGCCAGCTTGCCGGGGTCGGCGGCATCGGCGATGGCGGCCAGCGCCTCATCGGGGACATTGCGCCGGATCTTTGCATAGCGCTCGAAATCGTCCGAGACCGAGCGCACCAGCGCGGTCACCGCCGCCTCGTCGCCCAGGTCTTGCGTCAGTTCGCGCGCCTCGGCCTCGAAATGCTGGTCGTTGTCGACAAAGCGTTCCAGCGAGACGCGGGTCTTGCCCTCGACCAGAACCTTGACGGTGCCGTCGGGCAGCTTCAGAAGTTGCAGCACACTCGCCAGCACCCCGACCCGATACATGCCTTCGGGACCCGGATCCTCGGCGGCGTGATCGATCTGGGTGACAAGCAGGATCTGCCCGTCCTCGCGCATCACGGTCTCCAGCGCGCGCACGGATTTGTCGCGCCCTACGAATAGCGGCACGATCATGTGCGGGAACACCACCATGTCGCGCAGCGGCAAGACCGGATACCTGTTTGTTTCGACTGCCATGAACCTACCTCAAATCTTCCACACGGGGCGCATTGCGTGGCACGCGCACCGGACAAGCCCATATCTGGGGTGGATCGGCCCAGAAATCAACTCGCCATGCGCATGGGTATGTTTCCGTTATGTGGCAAATCTTTGACCCAAGGGGGTGATTTTCCCGGCAGAACGCATGGCTGGTTACCGTTTCGTCAACAAATCCATCAGCATATCGGAACGGCGCCAATGATGCATCAGATCCGCCCCGCATCGCTGCATTCCGACCAGTTCGAACGGATGCGGGCCGATTCCGGTGATCCCCAGCGCGCCCAGCGCGGCGGTGCCGTCGGCACCAAAGACATGCCCGGCGCTGAACACCACCAGATCGTCGATTAGCCCCGCACCCATCAGGCTTGCCGCCAGGCCGCCGCCGCCTTCGCAAAACAGCCGCGTCAGGCCGCGCGCGCCCAGTTGCCGCAAGGCATCGGCCATGTCCAGCCGCCCCATTCCGTCCAGCGCGCAGGGCACCAGTTCGGCACCCGCGCAATGCCAGTCGCCCCGCGCCGAGGCCGGGGCCTGCGGGCCGTGCAGCATCCAGACCGGGCTTTCATGCGCCGACCGCGCCAGCCGGCTTGTCGCGCTGACACCCAGCCGGCTGTCGGCCACCAGGCGCAGCGGCTGGTGCGCCACGCCCAGTTCGCGCACGCGCAAATCGGGATCGTCGGCGCGCGCCGTTCCGGCCCCCACCATCACCGCGTCATGTGCCGCCCGCATCAGGTGCACGCGCCGTCGCGCCTGGGGTCCGGTAATCCAGCGGCTCGCCCCCGAGGCGGTGGCGATTCGCCCGTCCAGCGTCTGCGCAAGCTTCAGCGTGACAAAGGGCCGGCCGTGGCGGACCCTCATCAGGAACCCGGCGTTTGCCTGCGCCGCCGCCGCGCGCTCGACCCCTTCGACAACGTCGATGCCGGCCGCGCGCAGCATCATGTGACCTTTCCCGGTCACACGCGGATCGGGATCGGTCAGCGCGGTGACGACCCGCGCCACCCCCGACGCGGCCAGCGCGCCGGCACAGGGCGGCGTCTTGCCGGTATGGGCGCAGGGCTCCAGACTGACATAGGCCGTCGCGCCCCGCGCGGCCGGTCCCGCCTGCGCCAGCGCGACCACCTCTGCATGGGGCCGGCCGCCCGGTTGCGTCCATCCGCGCCCGACGATGACACCGTCGCGCACGATCACGCAACCCACCGCCGGGTTGGGCCAGACCCGGCCCAGACCGCGTTGCCCCAGCGCGATCGCAAGGCGCATGAACCGGCTGTCGGCTTCGCTGCTCATCGCGGCCTCGCCCCCCCCTCGCCCCCTGTGCGTTCCCCGAAGGCCCGACGCGACGGGCCATGCGCCGCCCCGGCTCAGTCTTCCGCGACACCCTGTGGGCGCAGCTCGGACACGAACTTGTCGAAATCGTCGGCCGCCTGGAAGTTCTTGTAAACGCTGGCAAAGCGCACATAGGCGACGGTGTCGATCCGAGCCAGGGTCTCCATCACGATCTCGCCGATCGTGCGCGAGGGGATGTCGGTCTCACCCATCGATTCCAGCCGCCGCACGATGCCCGACAGCATCTGGTCGATGCGTTCGGGCTCGATCGGGCGCTTTTGCATCGCAATCCGGACCGAGCGTTCCAGCTTGTCGCGGTCGAACGGCTCGCGCCGGCCCGAGGACTTCACCACCACCAGATCACGCAGTTGCACGCGCTCATAGGTCGTGAACCGGCCGCCACAGGCGGGGCAGAAACGGCGGCGGCGAATGGCGACATGATCCTCGGCCGGGCGCGAGTCCTTGACCTGGGTATCGACATTTCCGCAAAACGGACAGCGCATGACCTCTCCCTCGGGGTGGCAACCGGGTTTTCCACAGGGACTATAGGGTTACCGCCACAGATTGGGTAGGGAAAAAAGCCACCCCCCAGATCGTCCCTCCGCCCTGTTGCGCACCGGACTCACCCGATCACGGCACCACGACGACGCGCATGTTCCCGGCGCCCTCCTCGGCGACCATGCCGAACAACCGGCGCGCATTGTCGGGATGCAGGCGCACGCAACCGGCACTGGCGGGCTGGCCCAGGCGGCCGATCTGGTCGGTCCCGTGAATGGCATAATGGCCGTTGAAAAAGATCGAGAACGGCATGGGTGCGTTGTTGTAGCGGCTGGAACGATGGTTGCGCGACAGCCATTGCGCCGTCCAGGCGCCTGTCGGGGTGATCCAGCCGGGCCGCGCGGTCGAAACCGGCCATTCGTGCAGCAAGACGCCATCGCGATAGACATGCATGCGCTGATCGGTGATCGACACGCGCGCCACGATCCGGTCGGCAAAGGCCGCGGCCGGCGTCAGCAGCAGCCCGGCCACCACCACCAGCCATGGCAGACGCCCCATCATCGACAGCCCCCCGATCAAGCCTTTGGCATCCGCGCAAGAGTGCGCAACCGCCACGTCAGGCGTCAAGCCAAATCCGGCCCACCAATGATCCGGTCATTGACGTCGCGTCAATCCCACGCGATCATTCCGCGATGCAGGCGCCGCCTGCGCTGTGGCGCCATCGCCGGTCGATTCCGGCGATCAGCCACGGGGGAGGCACGCGCATGCGGTGCATCACGGTTCTGGGGCCTTCGCAATCAGGCAAATCGACACTGGTGCGGCAGCTGGCCGCGCTCGACGGGGATGCGGTCGCCACCGAGACCCTTGATCCCGTCACCCTGACCACCTTCGGCTATCTGGGCGAGCGATGGTGCGCGCTCGATCTGCCCGGCGGCGCCGAAGGCGCGGTTCTGGGGCAAGGCGCGCTGATGGCCTCGGACGCGGCGGTGCTGGTGGTGCCGCCCGACCCGGCGGCGGCGATGCTCTGCGCGCCGTATCTGCGCGCGATCGAGGCCTCGGGCACGCCGTGTTTGCTGTTCGTCAACCGCATGGACACCGCCGAGGCCCGCGTGCGCGACATCGTGTCCGAGCTTCAGGCCTATTCCAACCACACCATCGTGCTGCGCCAGATCCCGATACGCGAGGGCGAACAGGTGATCGGCGCGGTCGATCTGATCTCGGAACGCGCCTGGCGCTACCGCGACGGGCAGCAATCGGCGCTCGTCGAATTGCCCTCGGGCCCCGTCGCCGAGCGCGAGGCCGAGGCGCGCGCCGCGCTGCTCGAACACATGTCGGACTATGACGATGCGCTGCTCGAACAGCTGATCGAGGATCGCGCGCCCGCCACCGGCGCGCTCTTTGCCATCGCCAGCCGCGAAACCCACGACAACGTGCTGATCCCGGCCTTCCTGGGCGCCGCCGAACGCGCCAACGGCCTCACCCGCCTGATGAAGGCGCTGCGCCACGAAACCCCCGACTGCGGCGCGCTGCGCGCCCGTCTGGCCGATGCCGGCGGCACCGCGCCGCTGGCGGTGGCGTTTCAGGCCACGGTGCGCAGGCATCTGGGCAAGGTCGTGGCGATTCGCGCGCTGGCGCCCGGTATCGCCGCCGGCCAGCCGCTGGGCGGGTCCGGGCTCGGCGCGCTGCAAGCCATCGGCGGCGGCGCGCTGGGCAGCACCGCGCTGGCGCCCGGCGCGGTGGCGCTGGCGGTCAAGTCCGATCAGCTGCGCGCGGGGCATCCGGCCGATGCCGCCGCGCTCTTGCCCACGCCCGACTGGGCGGTGCGCCAGCCGCCAATGCTGGCGCGGGTGCTGATCCCCGGATCCGAACGCGACGAGGTGCGCCTGTCCGCCGCCCTGGCACGTCTGTCCGAGACCGACCCCTTCCTGGCCCTCACCACCGAGGAAGAGACCGGACAGCCGGTGTTGCAGGTCCAGGGTCCGCAGCATCTGCGCCGGGTGCTTGCCATGCTCGACGCCGACTTCGGCCTGGTCGTGGACACGCGCGCGCCCCGCGTCGGCTGGCGCGAGACCATCGCCGGACAGGCCACCATCCGCTATCGCCACCGCAAGCAGTCGGGCGGCGCCGGGCAATTCGCCGATGTCGCGCTGAGCGTGGCGCCGCTGCCGCGCGGGACCGGCTTTCGCTTCGATGAGACGGTCAAGGGCGGCGCGGTGCCGCGCAATTATATTCCCGCCGTCGAAGAGGGCGCGCGCGACGCCATGGAACGCGGCCCGATGGGGTTTCGCGTCGTCGATATCGCCGTGACCCTGACCGACGGCAAGCACCATCCGGTCGACAGCTCCGACCACGCCTTTCGCACCGCCGGGCGGATGGGCACGCGCGACGCGCTTGCCGCGGCCGGGCCCTTGCTGCTGCAGGCCATCGACCGGGTGGATATCCATGTGCCCTCGGTCGTGTCGGGCGCGCTGGTCGGGCTGGTCTCGGGCCTCAAGGGTCAGATCCTGGGGTTCGACCGCGACCCCGGCTTTCGGGGTTGGGACCTGTTTCGCGCCACCCTGCCCGCCGCCGCGCGCGACGATCTTCTGTCGGCCCTGGCCAGCGCCACCCAGGGCACGGCCTGGGTCGAGGCCGGGTTCGACCATTACGAAGAGGTCTATGGCAAGGAAGCCGACGCCATCAGCAAGACCCGCCTCGCCGCCGGGGTCTGACCCGGCCCTTCATCTTGCCGAAAATACGCTCGGGGGGTGAATTCGGCGCAGCCGAAGAGGGGGGCAGACAGCCCCCCTGCCCCGTCGCCCCCGCGCAACCGCTTGCCCCGGCGCGCGCTTGTCCTTACACAGGCTCGAAACCGACCAGCCAGAGAGGGGCCTATGGCCAGGAAGAAAAGCGCGCAAAACATTCTCGTCTGGGTGCTGATGGCGCTCCTGGTCGTGGGGCTGGCCGGGTTCGGCATCGACGGTTTCCTGACCCAGACGGTGCGCTCGATCGGGCAGGTCGGCGATCGCGAGATCTCGACCGACGATTATGCCCGCGCCCTGCAACAGGAAATCCGCGCCATCGAAGAGGAACTGGGCGAGTCGGTTCCGTTCCGCGAGCTTCAGGCGATGGGGCTTGATTCGCAGGTCCGCGCGCAACTGGTCACCCGCGCCGCGCTGGAACACGAGGCCGGGCGCATCGGCGTTTCGGCGGGCGATGCCAGCGTGCAGCGCACCATCACCGGCATTTCCGCCTTTCAGGGCCCCGGCGGCAGTTTCGACGCCGAGACCTATCGCTTCGCGCTGGAGAATGCCGGCCAGACCCCGTCCGAGTTCGAGGCCCAGGTGCGGCGCGATTCCGCCCGCGGCATCCTGCAATCGGCCACCGTGGGCGGGGTCGAAACCCCCGAACCGATGCGCCAGGCGCTGCTCGACTACTACGCCAGCCGCCACGATTTCGCGCTCTTTACCCTGAGCGAGGAGGATCTGGACACCGCCGTCGCCGAGCCCGACGCCGAGGCGGTCGACGCATATTATGACGACAATCAGGATCGTTTTACCGCCCCCGAAACCCGGTCCATCACCTATGCCTGGCTCACCCCCGAGATGGTTCTGGACACGATCGAGATCGACCAGGAGGCGTTGCGCCAACTCTATGACAGCCGCCGCGCCGACTATGTCCAGCCCGAGCGGCGTCTGGTCGAACGGCTGGTGTTCCCCGACACCGAGGCCGCCAGCGCGGCGATGACCCGGCTTGAAGCGGGCGAGGTCTCGTTCGAGGATCTGGTCGAGGAACGCGGCCTGTCGCTGGATGACACCGACATGGGCGATGTCACCCGCGAGCGTCTGGACGAGGCCGGCGATGCCGTCTTTGATCTGGACGAACCCGGCGCGGTGACCGGTCCGCATCCCAGCCCGGTCGGCCCGGCGCTGTTTCGGATGAACGCGATCCTGAGCGCGCAGGAGACCCCGCTGGAAGAGGTCGAGGACGAATTGCGCACCGAACTGGCCGCCGATCGCGCCCGCCGCCAGATCGCCGATGCCCATGACACGTTCGAGGATCTACTGGCCGGGGGCGCCACGCTTGAGGATCTGGCGGACGAAACCGATATGGAGCTGGGCCAGATCGAGTGGTCCGAGGGATCAAGCGACGGCATCGCCGCCTATGAGGAATTCCGCGAGGCCGCCGCCCGTGTCGACGAGGACGACTATCCCGAGATCCGCCCCCTGGCCGATGGCGGCGTCTTCGCCCTGCGCCTTGACGAGGTGACCCCGCCCGCGCCGCGCCCGCTGGACGAGGTGCGAGCCGAGGCCGAGGCCGGCGCCCGCGCCGAGGCGGTCAACGAGGCCCTGCGCGCGCGTGCCGACTCCCTCAGCGGCGATCTGGCCGAACAGGGGGTCGATGCCTTCGCCGACGAAACCGGGTTGCCCGTCGACGGGTTCGAACAGGTCACGCGCAACGACTCGCTTCCCGATCTGCCCGGCACGCTTCTGGATGCCGTGTTCGACGCCGAACCCGGCGATCCGGTTGTGCATGTCTCGGAAGAGCGCGCCTACCTGGCGGTCGTCACCGACCGCCGGGCGCCCGACCCCGAGGACGAACAGACCCGGCGCCTGGTCCAGGCCATCGACGAACAGATCGGCGGTGCCGTGGCGCAGGACGTCTATGAATACTTCGCCCGCGCGGTCGAGCAAGAGGCCGGGATTTCCTTCAACCAGGCCGCGATCGACGCGGTTCATACCAATTTCCCCTGACCTGAAGGCCGGTTTGAACGTGTCCGACGCCGCGTCGCTTTCACCCGATTTTGCCACGTTCGAGGCCCGCTGGGCACGGGGGGAAAACGGTCTGGTCCATGCCCGTCTGGCCGCCGATCTGGACACGCCGGTCTCGCTGATGCTGAAACTGGCCGGCAACCGGCGCGACAGTTTCATGCTGGAATCAGTGACCGGCGGCGAGGTGCGCGGGCGCTATTCGGTCGTCGGCATGAAACCCGATCTGATCTGGCAATGCCGCGCCGGCACAAGCCGGATCAACCGGCAGGCCCGCTTCGATTCCGAGGCCTTCCAACCCCTGCCCGGTCACCCGCTGGAAACCCTGCGCGCGCTGCTGGCCGAAAGCCGCATCGACATGCCCGCCGATCTGCCACCGATTGCGGCCGGGCTTTTCGGCTATCTGGGCTATGACATGATCCGGCTGGTCGAAAACCTGCCCGACACCCGCCCCGACCCGCTGGACCTGCCCGATGCCGTGCTCATGCGGCCCTCGGTGGTCGCGGTGCTGGACGGCGTCAAGGGCGAGGTGACGGTGGTCGCCCCGGCCTGGCACGACCCCGATCTGTCGGCGCGCGCGGCCTATGCGCAGGCGGCCGAACGGGTCATGGACGCGTTGCGCGACCTTGAGCGCGAGGCACCGGGCATGGGCCGCGCGCTGGGGCGCAGCGCTCAGGTCGGCGCGGCGCATTCGAACATCGCCAAGGCCGATTATCTGGCCGCCGTCGAAAAGGCGAAAGACTACATCCGCGCGGGCGACATCTTTCAGGTGGTGCCCAGCCAGCGCTGGGCACAGGAATTTCCGCTGCCGCCCTTCGCGCTCTACCGCTCGCTCAGGCGCACCAACCCCTCGCCCTTCCTGTTCTATTTCGACATGGGCGGGTTTCACATCGTCGGGGCCTCGCCCGAGATCCTTGTGCGGCTGCGCGACGGCGAGGTGACCATTCGCCCCATCGCCGGCACCCGCCCCCGCGGCGCGACGCCCGAAGAGGACAAGGCGCTGGAGGCCGATCTGCTGGCCGACGAAAAGGAACGCGCCGAGCATCTGATGCTGCTGGATCTGGGCCGCAATGACGTGGGCCGCGTGGCCCGCATCGGCACCGTGCGCCCGACCGAGGAATTCATCATCGAACGCTACAGCCACGTGATGCATATCGTCTCGAACGTGGTCGGCGAACTGGCCGAGGGCGAGGATGCGCTGTCGGCGCTGCTGGCCGGGCTGCCCGCCGGCACGGTCTCGGGCGCGCCCAAGGTCCGGGCGATGCAGATCATCGACGAGCTGGAACCCGAAAAGCGCGGCGTCTATGGCGGCGGGATCGGCTATTTCTCGGCCAATGGCGAGATGGACATGTGCATCGCCCTGCGCACCGCTGTGATCAAGGATCAGGTGCTGTATATTCAGGCCGGGGGCGGCGTGGTCTTTGACAGCGACCCCGAGGCCGAATGGCAGGAAACCGTCAACAAGTCGCGCGCCCTGCGCCGCGCGGCCGAAGACGCCGGGCTTTTCGTGCGCGGCAACGGCTGAGCCGCGAACGGGCCGCGCCAAGGGGGAAAGAATGCGCATCGCCACATTCAACATCAACGGGATCAAGGCGCGCGGCGACGTGCTGGCGCGCTGGCTGGACGAAAGCAAACCCGATGTCGCGGTGTTGCAGGAAATCAAGTCGATCGACGCCAACGTGCCCCGCGCACTGATCGAGGATCGCGGCTATCACCTTGAAACGCATGGGCAAAAGGGGTTCAACGGCGTGGCGATCCTGTCGCGCACCCCGTTGACCGATGTGCGCCGCGGCCTGCCCGGCGACGATGGCGACGAACAGGCGCGCTGGATCGAGGCGACGGTGGGCGATGCCGGCGGGCTCAGGGTCTGCGGCCTCTATCTGCCCAACGGCAACCCCGCGCCGGGGCCGAAATTCGACTACAAGCTGGCCTGGATGGCGCGGATGCAGGCCCATGCAAAGACCCTTCTGACGCAAGAGGTGCCGCTGGTCCTGGCCGGCGATTACAACGTCATTCCGCAACCCGACGATGCCGCCCGCCCCGAAGCCTGGGCAAAGGATGCGCTGTTCCTGCCCGAAAGCCGCGCGGCCTTTCGCCGGCTGCTGGCGCTGGGCTTTTACGACGCGGTGCGCCTGCGCCACCCCGAAAGCGGGATCTACAGCTTCTGGGATTACCAGGCTGGCGCCTGGTCGCGCAATGACGGCATCCGCATCGACCATCTGCTGCTGTCGCCGCAAGCCGCCGACCGGCTGCGCGACGCCTGGGTCGAAACCGGCCCGCGCGGCTGGGACAAACCGTCCGACCACACACCGGTCTGGGCCGATCTCGACCTGTGAACGCGAAGGGGCGCGCGGCCAACCGGCCCCGCGCCCGTTTTGGTCGTGATGAGCTGCCTCAGAAGAACGCCTGCAACCCGGTCTGGGCACGGCCCAGGATCAGGGCGTGCACGTCATGCGTGCCCTCATAGGTGTTCACCGTTTCCAGGTTCAGCATGTGCCGGATCACCTGATATTCCTCGGAGATGCCGTTGCCGCCGTGCATGTCACGGGCCTGGCGGGCAATGTCCAGCGCCTTGCCGCAGTTGTTGCGCTTGATCAGGCTGATCATCTCGGGCGCGGCCTGGGCCTCGTCCATCAACCGGCCCACCTGCAACGCGGCGTGCAGGCCCAGCGTGATCTCGGTCTGCATGTCGGCCAGCTTCTTCTGGAACAACTGGGTCTGCGCCAGCGGTTTGTCGAACTGCTTGCGGTCAAGGCCATACTGGCGCGCGGCGTGCCAGCAGAACTCGGCCGCACCCATCGCGCCCCAGGCGATGCCATAGCGCGCGCGATTGAGGCAGCCGAACGGCCCCTTGAGCCCTTCGACATGCGGCAAGAGCGCGTCCTCGCCCACCTCGACGCCATCCATCACGATCTCGCCGGTGGTCGAGGCGCGCAGCGACAGCTTGCCCTCGATCTTGGGCGCCGACAGCCCCTTCATACCCTTGTCCAGCACGAAGCCGCGAATTCGTCCGCCATGCGAATCCGACTTGGCCCAGACCACAAAGACATCGGCAAACGGGCTGTTCGAGATCCACATCTTGGACCCCGTCAACCGGTAGCCATTGGCGGTCTTTTCGGCACGGGTCTTCATGCCGGCCGGGTCAGACCCCGCATCCGGTTCGGTCAGTCCGAAACAGCCGATCAATTCGCCCGAGGCCAGGCCCGGCAGATATTTCTGGCGCTGCTCTTCGCTGCCATAGGCATAGATCGGATACATCACCAGCGAGCTCTGCACCGACATCATCGACCGGTAGCCCGAATCGACGCGCTCGATCTCGCGCGCGACCAGCCCATAGGTGACATAACCCGCGCCCAGACCGCCGTATTCCTCGGGGATGGTGGTGCCCAGAAGCCCCGCCTCGCCCATCAGGCGAAACACCTCCGGGTCGCTTTTCTCTTCGCGATAGGCGGCGATCACGCGCGGCTGAAGCGTCGATTGCGCGAATTCATGCGCGGCATTGCGCAGCATCCGCTCGTCCTCGCTCAACTGGCCTTCGAGGCGCAGCGCGTCGTCCCACTGGAACGTGCTCAGATTGGGGGCGTCCTTGGCCTTGAGGGTGGGGCGTTCGCTCATGGTGGCAACCTTTCGCTGGTTGTTTCAAATTCAAACTGTGGCGCGGCAATAGCATGAGACATTGGCGCAAAAAACCGATAAATCAGCATGGGTCCATTACCAAAGGGAATAGCCATGCAACGCCGGCTCTTGCCATCCACCTCGGCGCTTCTGGCCTTCGACGCGGTCGCGCGCACCGGGTCGTTCACCGCCGCCGCGCGCGATCTGTCGCTGACGCAAGGCGCGATCTCGCGCCAGGTTGCCACCCTCGAAGGGCAACTGGGTGCCACCCTGATCGACCGCGATGCCCCCCGCACCACCCTGACCGAGGCCGGGCGCGCCTATGCCCGGCGCGCCCGCGCGGCGCTGGAGCTGCTGAGCCAGGGCGCGCTTGAGGCCCTGGGCCAGACCCCGGAAAAGGGCCTCAAGCTGGCGATCCTGCCAACCTTCGGCACGCGCTGGCTGATGCCGCGCATTCCCGCCTTCGTGCGCCGGCACCCGGAAATCACGCTGCAATTCGCCACCCGAATCGGCCAGTTCGACCTGGCCGCCGAGGGGATGGATGCCGCCATCCATTCCGGCCGGGGCGACTGGCCCGGCGCACGGATCACGCAACTGATGCTGGAACGGGTGATGCCGGTCGCGGCACCGTCGCTGGCCGCGCAGGCCGCGCGTGGGCGCGGGCTGGCGGATCTGCCGGTTCTGGCGCTGGCCTCGCGCCCGCAGGCCTGGTCGGACTGGCGCGCGCGCCAAGGCTTGGCCGGCAGTGCCCAGGCCCCGCTGATGCGGTTCGAACAGGTCGCCACGCTGGCCCAGGCGGCGGCGGCGGGCATGGGCGTGGCGCTGTTGCCCGCGTTCCTGATCCAGCCCGAGCTGGACAGCGGCGCGCTGGTTCCCCTGGCCGAGGATCAGCCCAGCGGCTTTGGCTATTACTTCGTCGAACCCGAACCCGCACCCGGCCAGACGCCCAAGCGCGCGGTGACGCAGTTCCGCGACTGGCTGGTGACCGAGGTCGCGCGCGACACCGTGGTCTGAGCCTTGCCTTTCGCCGCCGCTGCCCGCACCATCGACGCCCGACTTCCAAACCGAAAGCCGTCGAATGCCGATGACCCCTGCCCTGCAAAGCCATGCCATGCTGGCGCTGTGCCGCCGCGCGCCGGTGATCCCGGTTCTGGTGATCGACGACCCCCGCCATGCCGCGCCGCTGGCGCAAGCGCTGGTCGCGGGCGGCTTGCCGGTGCTGGAGGTGACTTTGCGCACCCCCGCCGCGCTGGAGGCCATCGCCGCGATTGCCGATGTGCCCGGCGCGATCGTCGGTGCGGGCACGGTGCTGGGGGGCCATGACGCGGCCCGCGCGCAGGCGGCGGGCGCGGCCTTCGCGGTGTCGCCCGGCGCGACGCCCGCGCTGGTTGCGGCCTGCGTGGCGCGCGGGCTTCCGCTCTTGCCCGGCGCGGCGACCGCCAGCGAGGTGATGGCGCTGCTGGATGACGGCTATCGAATGCTGAAATTCTTTCCGGCACAGGCTGCGGGCGGAACGGCGCTGTTGCGGGCGTGGCATTCGCCCTTGCCGCGCGTGCGGTTTTGCCCCACCGGCGGGATCGGCCCGGCGAATGCGTCGGACTATCTGGCGCTGCCGAACGTCGCCTGCGTGGGCGGCAGTTGGGTGGCGCCGGAAAAAATGGTCAAGGACGGCGACTGGGACGGCATCACCCGCCTGGCCCGCGAGACCGCGGCGCTGTCGCGCGTGAACGGCGCGGCAGGCTGACCTCAGTCCAGCGGCATGGAATAGCCCAGATAGGCCGTGTTCAGCCCCGGATTGGTGTTGTAGATCCCGGCATTCGAACGATGCGCGACGCCAAGTGCCACCTCGCCACCGCTGCGCAGCCGCAGTCCGACCTCAAGGCTGGATCGGAATTCGATGGCCCCGCCCAGGTTGCGCCCGTTGCCCTGCCGGTAAAGTCCGGGCATGACCGCGACGCGCAAGAATCCCGGCTGCTGCGCGGCGCGCCAGGTATAGGCCAGCCCGGCGCCGACCCAGCCTTCGCCCCGATTGCTGAGCGAGGCGCCCACCGTGGGCTGAAACCCGTGCCAGACCGGCGCCCCGCGCCATCCGGCGAACCCCTCGAACGAGCCCGAGCTGTTGGCGCCAAGCGCGAAGGTCAGGGCCGGCGCCTCCTGCGCGGCGGTTGGGGCGGCACCTATCGACGCGGCCAGGATCGCGGCCAACACACTCGTCCTCACCATCACGCGCACTCCCTGCTTGTCGGCAAACCTACAGTCCCAGTTTCGCGCTGACCAGCGCATTGACGGCGGCCGGATTGGCCTTGCCGCCCGTTGCCTTCATCACCTGCCCCACGAACCAGCCGGCCAGCTTGGGGTTCTGCTTGGCCTTTTCCACCTGTGCCGGGTTGGCGGCGATGATCTCGTCCACGGCCGCTTCGATGGCACCGGTGTCGGTAACCTGCTTCATGCCGCGTTCTTCGACGATCTTGGCCGGATCGCCGCCCTCGGTCCAGAGGATTTCGAACAGATCCTTGGCGATCTTGCCCGAAATCGTCTGATCGGCCAGCAGGTCCAGCACCCCGCCCAGCTGCCCGGCAGAAACCGGGCTGTCGGCAATTGCCAGCCCCTCCTTGTTGAGGCGGCCGAACAATTCGTTGATGACCCAGTTCGCGGCGGTCTTGCCGTCGCGGCCCCGTGCCACGGCCTCGAAAAACTCGGCGTTTTCCTTTTCCGAGGTCAGGACCGAGGCGTCGTAATCCGTCAGCCCGAAATCGGCCATGTAGCGGGCCTTGCGGGCATCGGGCAGCTCGGGCATCGCGGCGGCGATATCGTCCACCCAACCCTGCTCGATCTCCAGCGGCAACAGGTCGGGGCACGGGAAATAGCGATAATCATGCGCCTCTTCCTTGGAGCGCATCGACCGCGTCTCGCCCTTGTCGGGGTCGTAAAGGCGGGTCTCCTGATCGACGCGGCCGCCATCCTCCAGGATCGCGATCTGGCGCCGGGCCTCGTGGTCGATCGCTTGCTGGATGAACCGCATCGAGTTCATGTTCTTGATCTCGCAGCGCGTGCCCAGATGGCCGAAATCGCCGGTTTCCTGCCATTTCTCGTATTGGCCCGGCCGACAGACCGACACGTTCACATCCGCGCGCAGGTTGCCGTTTTGCATGTTGCCATCGCAGGTGCCCAGATACCGCAGGATCTGGCGCAGCTTGACCACATAGGCCGCGGCCTCTTCGGGGCCGCGGATGTCGGGGCGGCTGACGATCTCCATCAGCGCGACGCCGGTGCGGTTCAGGTCGACAAAGGACATGGTCGGGTCCATGTCATGGATCGACTTGCCCGCATCCTGTTCGACATGAATACGCTCGATACGCACGCGCCGCGCCACGCCCGGCCCCATCTCGACCAGAACCTCGCCCTCGCCGACAAGCGGATGATAAAGCTGGCTGATCTGGTAGCCCTGCGGCAGATCGGGATAGAAATAATTCTTGCGGTCAAAGGCGGACACCAGGTTGATCCGTGCCTTCAGCCCAAGCCCCGTGCGCACGGCCTGCTCGATGCAGAATTCGTTGACCACCGGCAACATCCCCGGCATCGCCGCATCGACGAACGACACATTGGAATTGGGCTCGGCCCCGAACGCGGTCGAGGCGCCGGAAAACAGTTTTGCCAGGCTCGACACCTGGGCATGGATCTCCATCCCGATGACCAGCTCCCAGTCGCCGGTGGCACCGGCAATGGTCTTGGGGCGAGGCGATTCGAAACTGAGATCGAGCATGGGTTCGCGGCTCCTTCAATCTGCGGCTGCGGTTCTAATGCGCCTTTGCGCCAGAGGAAAGCGTTTTTCCCCCGCCCGACCGGCGGGCAACCGCCGACCGCGCCGCCTTGCGTTGGCCAATCGCGAATCCAATCTTGCCAGCAATCGGGAACCGGGCCATGGCACCAACACACAACCGATACCGGAAGCCGCCATGCGCCACATCCTGTTCCTCGTCTTGCTGCTTTCCGCCTGCCAGCCGTCGACGGCCCAGCCGCCAATCGAAATCGCCGCGCGCTGGGACCACCGCCAGGAATCGGAAAGCTGGAATACGGCGATGATGCAGGCGCTGCTGCGCGATGGCGCCCGGATGCTGGCCATCACACCCGTCGATGCCGATACATTCTGCCCCGGCTATGCCGACGCGGATACCGAGGGGCGCGCGGCATTCTGGATCGCACTCTTTTCGGGGCTGGCCCGGTATGAAAGCACCTGGAACCCGCGCGCGGCGGGCGCTGGCGGGCGGTATCAGGGGCTGTTGCAGATTTCGCCCGCAACCGCCCGCCACCACGACTGCGACCTGTCCGATCCGGACGGGCTTTACGACGGGGCGACCAACCTGCGCTGCGCGACGCGGATCGCGGCGGCGGCCGTGACCCGCGACGGGGTCGTCGCCAGCGGACGCGGCGGCGTGGCCGCCGATTGGCCACCCCTGCGCGACCCGTCCAAACGCGAGGACGTGGCCGCCTTTACCCGCAGCCTGCCGGTCTGCCAGGGCTGACCGCGCAGCCGCGGGGTCAACCCGCTTACAGCGCGCGGATGGCGGGGCGTCGCCACCGCGCGGCGGGTTCGATGATCGCGGCATGCAACGCCCAGACCAGAGCATCGACCCGGTCGGGGCTGCCCATCCCGCGAAACCCCTGCGCGGTCATCTGCGCCATCTCTTCCTCAAGCGCGCCCAGCCCCGGCAGGTGCCTGACCCGCCCCTGTTCATACAGCGCGGCAACCGGCTCGGCGCGCGCCACCTTGCCGCGCGCCGCGCGCACCGCCTTGACCGGCACCAGCGGATCGATCTGGCGCAGCACGCTGGCGACCAGGTCCCCGCCCTGGTTGACCTCGGCGATCAGTTGGTCGGCCCCGTGGCGGGCCATCGCATCGAGCGCGGCGCGGGCCCAGTCCGTGGGGCTGGGCGCGCGGATCGAGGCATCCTCCAGCACCCAGGCGCCCCAATCCCGCACCGGGCCGTCGGTCACGACACCGACGACGATGCCGCAAAGGTCCGAGCCCGCATGCCCCGTCACCGCCGGATCCAGCCCGACAACCACGCGGCTGAAGGCCGGCGCAGACGCTGTGCGGACCGAGTCGATCAGCCGTTCGGGAAACAGGGTTCCCTCGGCATCCTCCAGCAATTGTCCGTCCAGCTCCTGCCGGCCGAGCCGGGTGCCCGCATAGCGGTTTTCGACCTCCTCCAGAAACGATTGTGCCAGCCAGGCCCGGTTCGCGCGCGTCGGCGCCTGTGTCAGAACCGTGCTGTCGCGCGCCAGGATGGACTTGAGGGTCGCCTGCGCGCGCGGCGTCGTCGTCACGATCTGCTGCGGATGCGGGCCAAGGCGCAGCGCGAATTGCAGCATGTCCCAGACCGCATCGGCCTTTTTCCATTTCGCCAGTTCATCGGCCCAGGCCAGGTCGAATTGCGGGCCGCGCAGCGCCTCGGGCTCATGGGCCGAAATCGCATGGGCGACGGCGCCGTTGGGCCAGACCAGGCGGCGGCGCGTCGCTTCCCAGCGCGGGCGGCGGTCGGGCGGGGTGCAGGCCATGATCCCGCTGTCGCCAAAGATCATCACCTCGCGGACCTGGTCATGGGTTTCCCCCACCAGCGCCACGCGCCGCGCGCGCCCCGCATCGGCTGGCCTGTCTCCTTCGACCATGGCGCGCACCCATTCCGCGCCGGCACGGGTCTTGCCCGCGCCGCGCCCGCCCATGCAGACCCATGTTCTCCAATCCTTTCTTGGCCTTACCGGCGGAAGTTGATGTGGCATTGCCCAGAATTCGAACAACCACGGCAAGGCCAGCAACGCCGCGTCACTCAGGCTTTCCAGGAACCTCTCCTGGGTTGCCACTGGCGCGCAGGCGATCCATTCGGCGTCGGATTTCCGCCCGCGCCGCGCCAAGATCCATGGCCGTGGCATCGCCACCGTTTGCTGTGCCGATCCGTTCAAGTTTTGCCCGCTCACTGAAAACCGCCTCCAATGCCTTGCGCAGGGCGCTGATGGTGCTGCCCAGCTCTTTCACCGTGCCGAACCGGCCGGCCTCGATATCCGTGATTGCCACGCGCAGCGCCCGGGATGTCTCGCCCAGATGCCATTCCGCCACCGCAACGATGTCCGGTGCGCCTGCCTCCCCCTGGCGGGGATTGTCATTTGTCATGTAGTCAGCCTGTTGCCCTGCCGCCCCGCACGAGCGAAAAGGAAAAGCGGCGCGGGGTTGACCCCGTGCCGCTTGCCCAATTCTTCCAGCTTGCCCAAATGGCTACATCAGAACGTGCGCAAAGTCAACCCAATCGCGCGCCGGTTGTGCCGCGGAAATCCTTCAAATGCCATGTTCCGCGTGAACAACAGGCCGCAATCTATTGATCTCGCTCTTGTTCTAACTCGGCCTCGATCGCCCGCCAACGCGCGACATTGCGGTTGTGGTCGGCCAGGTTGGTGGCAAAGGCATGCCCGCCCGTGCCATCGGCCACGAAATACAGATACTCGGTCTCATCAGGGTTCAGCGCCGCCTCGATGCTGGCCCGGCCGGGATTGGCGATCGGCGTCGGCGGCAGCCCCTCGATCCGGTAGGTGTTGTAGGGCGTTTCGGCATCAAGTTCCGAACGCCGCAGACCGCGCCCCAGGCTTCGCTCGCCGCGCGTGATGCCATAGATCACGGTCGGGTCCGTCTGCAACCGCATGGGCAGGCGCAGGCGGTTGATGAACACGCTGGCGACCTGCCGGCGTTCTTCAGGCTGGCCGGTTTCCTTTTCGACGATGGACGCCAGGATCAGCGCCTCGTCGGGGCTGTCCAGCGGCAGATCCGGCGCGCGGTTTTCCCAGGCATCGGCCAGGATCGCCGCTTGCCGTTCCTGCATCTCCTCGACCAGGGCCGATCGCTCGGCGCCGCGGCTGAGCTCATAGCTTTCGGTTGCCAGCGTCCCCTCGTCCGGCACGTCGGGCAGATCGCCGCTCAGGAATTCCGCCTGGGTCAGCGCGTTCCAGACCTGCCAGCTGGTTGCGCCCTCGGCGATGGTGATGCGAAAGCGCGTGTCGGCCCTTTCGGCAACCTCGTCATAGGCTTCGGGAAAATCCTCGTCGTCCAGCGGATGCGTCAGAACCTCCTCGAACCGGTCGGTCTGCGGATCGAGCTCGCGCACCCGGTATTCGGCCTCGGTCACGCCGATGCGCAGGACAACCTCGGTCCCGCAGGTCGAGGCGCCGCCACTGGTGATGATGTCCAGAATCTCATCCATCGACGCGCCCGGCCCCACCAGATACGAGCCGAATCGCAACTGGTTGTCGCGCTCGGTATATTGGGCGCCGATCCGAAAGATCATGGCGTTGCGAATCGCGCCCTCGTCCTCAAGCGTGCGCGTCACGCCGCGCAAGGTCGCGCCGGGTTCGACCCGCAGGCAGATCGCCTGCTCCAAAGGTCCCTCCGACTGAAAGACGCGCTGGCCCATCGTCATGATCGCGGCCAGCAGCAAAAGGCCCACGATCAGCAGGGTCATCCCGTTGGCGGCGACATGGCGAAACATCAATCGCGGACCTTGCCCAGGACCAGGCTGGCATTGGTGCCGCCAAAGCCGAACGAGTTCGACAGCGCGACGTCGATTTTGCGGGCGCGCGCGGCATTGGCGGCCAGGTCCAGGGTGGAGGTGACGGCCGGATTGTCCAGGTTGATCGTCGGTGGCGCGATCTGGTCACGGATCGCCAGCATGCAAAAGATCGCCTCGACCGCGCCGGCCGCACCCAGAAGATGGCCGATCGACGACTTGGTCGACGACATCGTGGCCTGCGCCGCGGCATCGCCCATCAGCCGCTCGACCGCGCCCAGTTCGATCGTGTCGGCCATGGTCGATGTGCCGTGCGCGTTGATGTAATCCACATCCGCCGGTGTCAGCTTTGCGCGTTTCAGAGCGGCCGCCATCGAACGATACCCGCCATCGCCATCCTCGGACGGGGCGGTGATGTGATAGGCGTCGCCCGAAAGCCCGTATCCCAGCACTTCGGCATAGATGGTCGCGCCGCGCGCGCGGGCATGTTCGTATTCTTCCAGCACGACGACGCCCGCGCCCTCGCCCATGACAAAGCCGTCGCGGTCGGCGTCATAGGGGCGGCTGGCCCTGGCCGGATCGTCGCCGCGCTTGGTCGAAAGCGCCTTGCAGGCGTTGAACCCGGCAATGCCGATTTCGCTGATCGGGCTTTCGGCACCGCCGGCCACCATGACATCGGCATCGTCCAGCGCGATCAGCCGCGCGGCGTCGCCGATGGCATGCGCGCCGGTGGAACAGGCCGTCACCACCGCATGATTCGGCCCCTTGAAGCCGTAGCGGATGCTGACCTGGCCGGAAATCAGGTTGATCAGCGCACCGGGGATGAAGAAGGGCGAAACCCGCTTGGGCCCGCGCTCGCGGATCAGCACCGCCGTTTCCGCGATCGACGACAGCCCGCCGATTCCCGAACCGATCATCACGCCGGTGCGCTGTCGGCTTTCCTCGTCCGCCGGGCGCCATGCCGCGTCCTCGATGGCTTGCTGCGCGGCGGCCATGCCATAGAGGATGAACTCATCCACCTTGCGGCGCTCCTTGGGTTCCATCCAGTCATCGGGGTTGAAGGTTCCCTCGCTGCCATCGCCCAGCGGGATCTCGCAGGCATAGGTCGTCGCCAGATGCGAGGCGTCAAAGCGTTTGATCGTCCCGGCGCCCGACTGCCCCGCCAGCAGCCGCGTCCAGGTCGCCTCGACCCCGCAGGCCAAAGGCGTGACCATCCCCAGTCCCGTCACCACAACACGGCGCATCGCTTGTCCTCCGAATTTCGTCTCTGCCGCCTGATACACAAGCTTGCGCGATGGGGAAAGAGCGCGCTTGTCGCTGCGGCGGCCCACCGCGCGCCAGCCTATCCCAGGATCACGATCTGGACATCGGCCACGTTGGTCCCGGTCCCGCCCGTGATCAGCAGATCCCCGGCCAGTGACAGCGCCCGGTTCGAATCGTTGTTTGCCAGCAGCGCCGCCACGTCGCCGCCTGCCGCGGCGATGCGCTCCAGCGTGCCGCCATCGACGAGACCGCCCGCAGCCTCGGTCGGGCCGTCGCGGCCATCGGTGCCCCCTGACAGAACGACCCAAGGCCGCGCGACGCCTTCCATGTGCCGCGCCACGCGCAGGGCCAGTTCCTGATTGCGCCCGCCGCGGCCCTTGCCGCGCAACGTCACCGTCGTTTCGCCGCCGCAAAGGGCCACGACCCGCCCCGGCGCGGCGGCGCGCATCCGCGCGGCCACCGCCGCGGCGGCCGTCTCGACATCGCCGCACAGCGACGCATCCCAGATCGCCCCGCCCGAATCCCGCGCCATGGCCTGCAACGATACCGCATTCGATCCGATCAGCCGGTTCTCGGCCTCGGGCAAGGGCTGCGCGGGTTCGGCCCGCTCAAGCGCGGCACGCACCGGTTTGGGCATCCGGTCCCACAGCTCCCGGTCTTGCAACATCCGGCGCACGGCCGCGCGCGAAGCGATCGGCGCCGCCGTCTGGCCCGAGGCGATCACCCGCAGGTCGTCGCCGATCACGTCCGACAGGATCAGCGCCACCACCCGCGCCGGTGCGGCGGCGCGCAACAGCCCGCCGCCCTTCAGCCGCGACAAATGCTGACGCACGCTGTTCATCGCCGTGATGTCCAGCCCCGCGCCCAGCATCAGGCGGCTGGCTTCGGCCTTGTCCTCCAGGCTCACGCCCGCGACCGGCGCCGGCAGCAGCGCCGACCCGCCGCCCGAGACCAGCGCCAGCACCAGATCCTGCGCGCCCGCCTCGGCCAGCATCGCCTCGACCGCCTCGGCCGCGCGCAACCCGCCCGTATCCGGCACCGGATGGCCCGCCACATGCACTGCCATGCCGTCCTGACTGGCCGCATTCTCGGCATTCGTGATCACCAGATACTCTGCCGCCGCGCCCTGGCGCGACAACACGTCGCGCGCCGCCCCGGCCATGGCGCCGGCGGCCTTGCCCACCGCCACCACCCGGATGTACCCGCCGGGGCCGGGCGCCGCCACCGGCGACCCGCTCAGTGACCGGCGGACCGCCGCACCCGGATCGGCGGCTTCCACCGCCACCTGAAACAGCGCCCGCGCCTCGTCCCGCATCGCCTCGATCATCGCATCCCCCGTCGCACCCTGACTCACCCTCTCTCTGGCACAAAGCCCGCGCCGCTGCTAGAACGCGCCGGACGATGCGCCCGCGCGGCCCTTCATCTTGCCGAAAATACGCGGCGGGGGTGAATGGCCGCAGGCCAGAGGGGGGCGCCAGCCCCCCTGCCCGGCCGGCCACGGGGTGCAACACGGCCAGCAACGCCCGGCTCGGGCGCCATGACAGAAAGGATGACAGACCATGTTCGATCTGACCGGCAAATGCGCGCTGATCACCGGCGCTTCGGGCGGGATCGGCGCGTCGATCGCGCACGCCCTGCACGGCGCGGGGGCCAGCGTCGGGCTTTCGGGCACGCGCGAGGCGCCGCTGCACGAACTCGCCCGCGCATTGGGCGCGCGGGCGCATGTCCTGCCCTGCAACCTTTCGGATCCGCAGGCCGTCGACGCCTTGCCCAAGGCCGCCGGCGAGGCAATGGGCGCGGTGGACATTCTGGTGAACAATGCCGGCATCACCCGCGACAACATCTTCATGCGCATGTCCGACGACGAATGGCAGTCGGTGATCGATGTCAACCTGACCGCCGCCATGCGCCTGTGCCGCGGCGTCTTGCGGCCGATGATGAAGGCGCGCTGGGGCCGGATCGTGAATATCTCCTCGATCGTCGGCGCCACCGGCAATCCGGGCCAGGTGAACTATGCCGCCTCCAAGGCCGGGCTGATCGGGCTGACCAAGTCGCTCGCCGCCGAGGTGGCCTCGCGCAACATCACCGCGAATGCGGTCGCGCCGGGCTTCATCGCCACCGCCATGACCGACACGCTGAGCGACGAGCAAAAGGCCCGGATCAACGCGCAGATTCCCATGCAGCGCATGGGAACCCCCGAAGAGATCGCGGCGGCGGTGTTGTATCTGGCCTCGCCCGAGGCCGCTTATGTCACCGGCGCGACCTTGCATGTGAACGGCGGAATGGCCATGATCTGAGCCGGGCAGCCGGGTTCGAAAGCGTTTGCCATGGCGCATGACTGTGCTATAGGCGGCGCTGATTGAGCCGGGACCTGCCCGCGCAGATCAGGCCGGGCGCCCCGTGGTGCGCGGCCATCACCGCTTGCGAAAGCGACCACGATCATTTGGGCGGGCACCGCCGAAGATAAACGAGGGAAGACCATGAGCGACATCGCAGATCGCGTGAAGAAGATTGTCGTCGAGCATCTCGGCGTCGAAGAGGACAAGATCACCGAGAACGCCTCGTTCATCGACGATCTGGGGGCCGACAGCCTGGACACGGTGGAGCTGGTCATGGCGTTCGAGGAAGAGTTCGGCATCGAAATCCCCGATGACGCCGCCGAGAACATCCAGACCTTCGGCGACGCGGTGAAGTTCATCACCGAAGCCGCCTGACCGACGCGGCGGTCCGCGCCGCCCGGCCCCGTGGCGGGTCGGCGCCGGCGCGGCGCCTGTCGCCGGAATGACGCCACCGCGTCATTCACGACGGGCGCAGCCGGATCGGCGGATCCTGCATCCCCGTTTGGCTGCGCTGTCCCCCGTGACCCCAGCATGACCCCCCCAGACACCCCCTCATCCGACCGACCGCCGCAGCCGCGCGGCACGGGCACCGATGCGGGGCCGCGCGGCTTGCGCGAACGCGCCACCCTGGCCGGGTTGCACGCGCTGACGGCCCTGCCCTATCGGTGGCGTCTGGGCCTGGCGGCCTGGGCCGGGCGGCGGGTTCTGGCCCGGCGCGGACGGCTGCGACGGCGTATCCGGGCCGGCGTCCTGCACCTGTTCCCGCACCTGCCGGATGACGAAGTGGCGCGGATCTGCGACACGGTTCCCGAGAATATCGCCCGTTCCACGATCGAGATCATCTCGGGCCCGGATTTCTATGCCCATGCCGCGCAATCGCCGATCGCGGGCCCCGGCTGGCCCGCCCTGCAAGAGGCCCGCAAAGCGGGCCGTCCGGTCCTGCTGCTGACCGCGCATTTCGGCAATTCCGCCGCCGTCGGCGCCGCGCTCAGGGCGCAGGGCTTCGATGTCGGCACCTTTTACACGCCGATGCCCGGTGCCGCCGTCAACCGCTTTTACGCCAAGGCGGTCGAGGCCGTCACCAGCCCGCTTTTCCCCGCCGGGCGTCAGGGCGTGCTGTCGATGGTGCGGCACCTGCGCCGCGGCGGCATGCTGGCGATCAGCGTCGATCTGGACCGCCCGCATGGCGTGATGCTGGACTTTTTGGGCAAGCCCGCGCGCACGGTTCTGTCGATCGCCGAGATGGGCCTGAAGCACGATGCGCTGATGGTGCCGGTCTACGGCATCCGTCGCCCCGACGGGGTCCATTTCGACGCGTTCATCGACGACCCCATCGCGCATTCCGAACCCGTCGCGATGACGCAGGCGATCAATGACGGGCTTGGCCGCATGGTTGCCCGCCACAAGGATCAGTGGCTGTGGTGGCACAAGCGCTGGAAAGACGACCACCCCGCCGATGCCCCGTCGCCGCAGGAACCCGCGCCATGACGGCCCAGGCCGCACCGACCCTGCGCGACCGGATCGAGGATGGCGCCGTGCGCGCGGTGATCGGGGTGGCGATGCTGCTGCCCTATGCCGCGCGGGTGCGCAGCTTCGGCTGGATGGCGCAGCATGTGCTGTCGCCCCTCTCGGGCGGGCGAAGGCGCATCCGCGCCAATCTCGCCCATGTCTTTCCCGACCTGCCCCGCGCCGAGGTCGATCGCCTGTGCGGCGCGGTCGCCAACAATGTCGGCCGCGCCTTCATCGAAATGTTGTCGGGACCAGAGCTTGCCCGCCATGTCGCGGGCACACCGCTTGAAGGGCCGGGCGCTGCCGCGATGGAGGCGGCGCATGCCGCGGGCAAGCCGGTGGTTCTGGTCTCGGGGCATCTGGGCAATTACGATGCCGCCCGCGCCGTGATGCTGGCACGCGGCCTGCGGCTTGGCGGGCTTTATGCCCCGATGCGCAACCCGCTGACGAATCGGCGTTATGTGGCGGCGATCGAACGTATCGGCAAACCGATGTTCCCGCGCGGGCGCGAGGGCATGGGCGCGATGCTGCGGTTCCTGCGCAACGGCGGCATCCTGGGCATGGTGATCGACCAGTACATGGCACATGGCGCGATGCTGGATTTCCTGGGAAAGCCCGCGCCAACCGCGCTGTCGGCGGCCGAAATCGCGCTGAAATACGATGCCGTGGTGGTTCCCGGCTATGCGATCCGCCAGCCCGATGGCCTCAGTTTCAGAATCTGGTTCGACGCGCCCGTTCCGCATTCGGACCCGGTCACCATGACCCAGGCGCTCAACGACAGCCTGGCGCATCATGTGCGGCAGAACATGGATCAATGGTTCTGGATTCACCGCCGCTGGTTCAAGGACTGAAACCGACCGCGCCGGCCCCGTGCCGGACGAACGGGCTTAGCGCAGCCGGGCCGCGGCGACGATCTCGCCGTGATCGGGCTCTTGCAGGATCACCACCGCCGGCTCTTCCCCCTCGATCTCGACCGAGAGTTCAAGCGGCGTGCGCATGTCCCAATCGGCAATCGTTTCCCAACTGGTGACGATATTGAAATACTGCGCCTGCCTGCCGGCGTTCTCGCCGGCGCTGATCTCTACATGCGCGGACGGCCGATACCGCACCAGTTGCAGGCGCAGTGGCCGGCGATCGTCGCCGTCCGCGCCGTTCAGGGCCTGTTCCGCCAACGCCCCCAGTTGCGCCGGCGCGGCTGGTTCGCGCCCGCGCGAGGTCAGCATCAGCGGCTCCTCGGGGGTGCGGTTGCTCAGGCGGATCTCCAGCGCGCCGGCATCGACACGCTCAAGATCCAGGTCGACACGCGCGGCACGGGCGCGGTGATCGGCGATCATCTCCATGACCTGCGCCACCCGGAACCCTTCGACGATATCCTGCCCGTTGATGATGACCTGAGGCGTATAGATCGTATTGTGGCCATTGCGCCGGGCGTATTCCTTCTGGCGTTCGGCATGGCCGGGGCGGGCAAAGACATCCGTCCAGCCGATGTAATCCCAGTAATCGACATGCAGCGCCAGCGCGATCACGTCCTCGCGCATCGCCAGATCGGCCATCATCGCATCGGCGGGCGGACAGGCGGCGCATCCTTGCGAGGTATAGAGTTCCAGCACGACCTGACTGGCATAGGATTCGTCGGGCATCGACAATTGCGCTCGCGCGGCGCCGGGCATCAGTGCTGTCGACATGCCGATCAGGGCAACCGCACAGGCCAGAATGCCGCGCGCCCTGTTCCAGAACCGTCCTGCCCTGTGCGCCATTGCACTTGGTCTCACTGTCGCCTCATTGATCGTCGTGTCCTTAATGGCAGGCAAATGAACCCGGTGGCAAGGCGTCGCAAGGGCCAAAACCGCCCCATACACCGGCTTGTGACCCCCGCGCACCAGCTTGCGAGGCGCGTGCCGGCCGAATTGTGCACAATAGTATACAAAAAATCGGCCCTCCCCCTTGATCGCTGACGGCAGATAAGGCAAGAGCATGCCCAGCGAGAACCCCTGTTTGCCAGAAGGGAGCCACAGCCCATGCCCATCACCGTCGGACAAGACAGCGCCAAGACGCGCAAGACCCTCACCGTCGGCGGCCAGTCCGTCGATTACTATTCGATTCCGGCCGCGCAGGCCGCGGGCCTGGGCGATTTCACGCGCCTGCCGGCGGCGCTGAAAGTGGTGCTGGAAAACATGCTCCGCTTCGAGGACGGTGTAACCGTCACCACCGACGACATCCGCGCCTTTGGCGACTGGGCGGCGCAGGGCGGCAAAAGCAGCCGCGAGATCGCATATCGGCCGGCGCGCGTGCTGATGCAGGATTTCACCGGCGTTCCGGCGGTGGTGGATCTGGCAGCGATGCGCGACGGGATCAAGGCACTGGGCGGCGATGCGCAAAAGATCAACCCGCTGAACCCGGTGGATCTGGTCATCGACCATTCGGTGATGATCGACCAGTTCGGCAATCCGCGCGCGTTCCAGTTCAACGTGGACCGCGAGTATGAGCGCAACATGGAACGCTACACCTTCCTGAAATGGGGGCAAAAGGCGTTCAACAACTTCCGCGTCGTGCCGCCGGGCACCGGCATCTGTCACCAGGTCAACCTGGAATACCTGGCCCAGACCGTCTGGACCGACACCGACCAGACAGGCAAGACCGTCGCCTATCCCGATACGCTGGTCGGCACCGACAGCCACACCACCATGGTCAACGGCCTTTCGGTGCTGGGCTGGGGCGTCGGCGGGATCGAGGCCGAGGCCGCGATGCTGGGGCAGCCCATCTCCATGGTGCTTCCCGAGGTGGTGGGCTTCAAGGTCACGGGCGCACTGCGCGAAGGCGTTACCGCCACCGACTTGGTTCTGAAGGTGGTGCAGATGCTCCGCGCCCACGGCGTGGTCGGCAAGTTCGTGGAATTCTATGGCGACGGGCTCGACCACATGCCGCTGGCCGACCGCGCGACGATCGCCAACATGGCGCCCGAATACGGTGCCACCTGCGGCTTTTTCCCCATCGACGCCGAGACCCTGCGCTATCTGCGCCAGACCGGGCGCGAAGACGATCGCATCGCCCTGGTCGAAGCTTATGCGAGGGAGAACGGCTTCTGGCGCGATGCCGACTATGAGCCGGTCTATACCTCGACGCTGCATCTGGACCTTGGCGACGTGGTACCCTCGATCTCGGGGCCCAAGCGGCCGCAGGACCATGTCGCGCTCGATGTCGCCGCGACGACCTTCGGCGAATACATCCGCGGGCTGCGCAAGATCCCCTCTGCCCCCGCCACCGAGACCTCGGACATGGTGGAAGAGGGCGGCTCGCCCGCACCCGAGAAGGTTCCGGGCGATCTGCACGGTTTCGCGTCGGGCAAGGTCGCGGGCGAGGACTATACCTTGCGCGACGGCTCGGTCGTGATCGCCTCGATCACGTCCTGCACCAACACCTCGAATCCCTATGTGATGATCGGCGCGGGGCTGGTGGCGCGCAAGGCGCGCGAACTCGGCCTGAACCGCAAACCCTGGGTGAAAACCTCGCTGGCGCCCGGATCGCAGGTCGTGTCGGAGTATCTTGAGGCCGCCGGGCTGCAAGACGATCTCGACGCGCTGGGTTTCAACCTCGTGGGCTATGGCTGCACCACCTGCATCGGCAACTCTGGCCCGCTGCAACCCGAAATCTCCAAGGCGATCAGCGACAACGATCTGGTCGCGGTATCGGTGCTGTCGGGCAACCGCAATTTCGAGGGCCGCATTTCGCCCGATGTGCGCGCCAACTACCTGGCCTCGCCGCCGCTGGTCGTGGCCTATGCCATCGCCGGCGACATGAACATCGACCTGACGCGCGAGCCGCTGGGCACGTCGAAAGACGGCACGCCGGTCTATCTGAAGGACATATGGCCCACCACCAAGGAAATCGCCGAGCTGGTCGACACGGTCGTCACGCGCGAGATGTTCCGGTCGAAATATGCCGATGTGTTCAAGGGCGATGCCAAGTGGCAGGGCGTGCAGACACCCGACAGCGAAACCTACGACTGGCCCGAAAGCTCGACCTATATCCAGAACCCGCCCTATTTCCGCGGCATGTCGCCCGAAAAGGGCAGCATCAAGCCGATCGCGGGCGCCCGGATCCTGGCGCTGCTGGGCGACATGATCACCACCGACCACATCTCGCCCGCCGGTTCGTTCAAACCCTCGACCCCGGCCGGGAAATACCTGACCGAACACGGCGTCGAGCCCAAGGACTTCAACAGTTACGGCTCGCGGCGCGGGAACCACGAAGTGATGATGCGCGGCACCTTCGCCAACATCCGCATCAGAAACGAGATGCTGGACGGCGTCGAGGGCGGCTATACCAAGGGCCCCGATGGACAGCAGACCTCGATCTACGATGCGGCCATGGCCTATCAGGAACAGGGCACGCCGCTGGTGGTGATCGGGGGCATCGAATACGGCGCGGGGTCGTCGCGCGATTGGGCGGCCAAGGGCACCAACCTTCTGGGCGTCAAGGCGGTGATCGCCGAAAGCTTCGAGCGCATTCACCGCTCGAACCTGGTGGGCATGGGGGTGATCCCGTTCGAATTCACCGGCGGCGACACCCGCAAGACCCTGGGCCTGACCGGCGACGAGACCATCGCCATCGACGGGCTGGACGATGCCCTGAAGCCGATGGCGAACGTGCCCTGCACGATCACCTATGCCGACGGCACCAGCAAGACGATCCAGTTGAAATGCCGCATCGATACCGAGATCGAGGTGGACTACGTCAAGCACGGCGGCGTGCTGCACTACGTCTTGCGGCAACTGGCGAAATCGGCCTGAGCGGCCGATACCGTCGCCAGGGCGACATCAGGCGGGCGGGGCTGACAACGGCCCCGCCCGTTTTCGTTTCAGGCGGGGCAACAACACCGGGCGACGGCGCGCGCGGGTGCACCGATGCGGCGGCGGTTCACCAGTCGGCGTAAATTCGGCCCAGCCGATCCACGGCAGCCTCGGGCGACATCTCTTCGCTGTCGCCGGTGCGGCGGCAGGTCAGCTCGACCACGCCCTTTTGCAGCCCGCGTGGCCCGACCGTGATCCGCCAGGGCAGGCCGATCAGGTCCATCGTCGCGAACTTCGCGCCCGCGCGCTCGTCGCGGTCATCATAAAGCGCGCTCAGCCCCTTGGCCGCCAGCGCCGCGTAAAGCCCGTCGCAGGCGGCATCCGCCGCGCTGTCACCTTGCTTGAGGTTGACGATCCCGGCGTGGAACGGCGTCACGCCTTCAGGCCAGATGATGCCCTTGTCGTCATGGCTGGCCTCGATGATCGCCCCCAGAAGGCGGCTGACGCCGATCCCGTGCGAACCCATCTCGACAGGCACGCGGCGCCCGTCGGCGGTGGCGACGGTGGCGCCCATCGCCTCGGAATACTTGGTTCCGAAATAGAAGATCTGCCCGACCTCGATGCCGCGGCCAACCTTGCGGTGGGTCTCGGGTATGGCATCGAACAGCGCCGGGTCGTGGGTCTCGTCGGTGCGTGCATAGAGGCTGGTGAATTCCTCGCAGATCGCCGCGACCTCGGCCCGGTTATCGAAATCGACCTTCCGGGTGCCCAGCTTCAGCGCGGTGACACGGTCGTCGTAAAAGACCTCGGATTCGCCGGTCTGCGCCAGCACCAGGAACTCATGCGTGTTGTCGCCGCCAATCGGCCCCGAGGCCGCGCGCATCGGAATCGCGGTCAGGCCCATGCGCTCATACGTGCGCAGGTAACTGACCATGTGCCGGTTGTAGGCATGCAGCGCCGCCTCGCGGTCCACGTCGAAATTGTAGCCGTCCTTCATCAGGAACTCGCGCCCGCGCATCACGCCAAAGCGCGGGCGGATCTCATCGCGAAATTTCCACTGGATATGATACAGCGTCAGCGGCAGATCCTTGTAGCTGCCGACATGGGCCCGAAAGATGTCGGTGATCATCTCTTCGTTCGTCGGTCCATAAAGCAGGTCGCGCTTGTGGCGATCCTGGATGCGCAGCATCTCTTGCCCGTAGTCGTCGTAGCGCCCGGATTCGCGCCACAGATCCGCCGGTTGCAGCGTCGGCATCAAAAGCGGGATGTGACCCGCGCGCTCTTGCTCTTGGTGGACGATCTGTTCGATCCGGCGCAGCACGCGGTATCCCAGCGGCAGCCAGGAATAGATCCCCGCCGCCTGCTGGCGGATCATGCCTGCGCGCAGCATCAGCCGGTGACTGACGATCTGCGCCTCGGACGGCGTTTCCTTGAGAACGGGCAGGAAGTAGCGGGAAAGGCGCATCGGGGATCCCATGATCAAAGGCGGTTCGCGCACGGGTGTAGGTAAATCGCGCGCAACAGGCAAGGCCGCTTGCCGATGCCGGCACACCGCCGGGCTGGCGGGCGTTCGTTGACTTTCGACAGCCGGTTCTACAACCTGTCGCACAATCCACCGACACAGGAGCCGAGTTGATGCGCAAGCTGCAGGCCCAGGGCATTCACCATATCACGCTGGTCGGTGCGGACCGCCAGACCTCGATCGATTTCTGGGAGGGGGTGCTGGGCATGCCCTTCGTGTTCGAACAGCCCAATCTGGACGAGGCGGGCGAAAGCCATCTCTACTTCGATCCGGGCGACGGGCGGCTGATCACGATCTTCACCAACGAGGATCGCAAACCCGATCCGCGCCGCACCCCGACCGAACCCGGTTGCGTGCATCATATCGCGATCAACGTGTCCAAGGCGACCTTTTCCCAAGCCGTCGAACGGCTGGACGAGCGCGGCATCCGCCACAGCGGCCCCAAGGACCGCGGCTTCATGGATTCGATCTATTTTAACGATCCGCTGGGCCTGACCATCGAACTGGCCGCCTATCGTTTCGAACCGCCGACAGGCCTGACCCATGCCGAGGTCTTGCTGGAGGCCCACAAGATCCGCGTGGCGCGCGGCGACTACAACATCGCCGAGATCCACCTTGCCGACGCCATCGAAGCCCTGAGCGTACAACGCTTCGACAGCCTGTCCGAGGACCGCGCGCCCCGCGCCCCCTATCGTCGCGGCTGAATCCGCGCTTGCATCCACGGCAGCGGACGGGCAAGGGAACCGGCACAAGTGCCAACCCACCGCAGGAGCCGTGCCGCGTGCCGCCAACGCCGCATATCGAACTTTCGGATGTCACCTTCAGCCGTGACGGCCGCGTGGTGATCGACGCGGTGACGCTGTCACTCAGCGAACGGCGCATCGGCATTGTCGGGCGGAACGGATCGGGCAAAAGCACCCTCTTGCGCCTGATCGCCGGTTTGCAGGCGCCCGATCGCGGACAGATCCGGGTCGCGGGCGTGGATGTGATGTCCGACCGCAAGGCCGCGATCCGCGCGCTTGGCATTCTGTTTCAAAACCCCGATCACCAGATCATCTTTCCCACGGTCGAAGAGGAAATCGCCTTTGGCCTGACCCAACTGGGTGCCACGCGCGGCGCGGCCCGCGCCCGCGCCCGCGCCGTGTTGCAGGCGCATGGCCGCGCCGACTGGGCCGATCGCTCGACGCATACGCTGTCGCAGGGTCAGCGCCATTACCTGTGCCTGATGGCGGTGCTGGCGATGGAACCCGCCGCGATCCTGATGGACGAGCCGTTTACCGGGCTCGACCTACCCACCACCATGCAACTGAACCGCATACTGGCGGATCTGGACCAGCAACTTGTCGTCGTGACGCATGCGCCCGCGCTTCTGGAAGGGTTCGACCGTGTGCTCTGGCTTGACGAGGGGCGGCTTCGGGCCGATGGTCCGGCGGCGGCGGTGCTGCATGACTTTACCGCCGAAATGCGCGCGCTGGGGGGGCATGAACCATGCTGGCCATGACGCTGGAACACCGCAGCTGGCTGCACCGGGTGCCGGCGGGGGCCAAGATGGCGGCCATGACCGTCGCGATGGTGGTGCTGCTGCCGGTGTCCGACCCCGCGATCATCGCCGCAGCCGTGGCCGTAACGGGCGCACTCTATGCCACCCTCGGACGCATCGCGCTGGCGCGCGGGGCACGCCTGTTGCGGCCGCTGTTGCTGGTTCTGGCGCTGATCATGGCCTGGCATCTGGTGACGCGCTCTCCGGCCGAGGGGGCGGTAATCTGCCTGCGCATCCTGGCGCTGGTGGCGCTGGCCAACCTGGTGACGCTGACCACACGGCTGGACGACATGACCGCGGTTCTGGAATGGGTGCTGCACCCGCTGCGCCGGATCGGTGTGAACACCGCCGCGATCAGCCTCGCGCTGGCGCTGGTGATCCGCTGCATTCCGGTTCTGTCGCAAAAGGGCGCGGCGCTTCTGGATGCCTGGCGCGCGCGTTCGCCGCGCCGGACCGGATACCAGATCGCGGTGCCCCTGGCGCTTCTGGCTCTTGACGACGCCGAACATCTGGCCGATGCCCTGCGGGCGCGCGGCGGTGTCGCCCGCCCCGACTGAGCAAGAAAGGAAAAACCATGGAACGTTCATTGACAATGGTGGCGCTCTTTGCCGCGCTGATCGCGGTATTGGGCCTGTTTCCCAGTTTCATGTTGTTTACCGGTGTTCCGATCTCGGCCCAAAGCCTGGGCGTGATGTTGTGCGGTGCCGTCCTGGGCGCGCGGCGCGGGGCGCTGGCGGTCCTGCTGTTTCTGGCGCTGGTCGCGCTGGGTCTGCCGCTTCTGGCTGGCGGGCGCGGCGGTCTGGGGGCATTCGTCGGGCCGACCGCGGGCTTTCTCTATGGCTTCCCGGTCGCGGCCTTCGTCACCGGCTGGATCGCCGAGCATTGGCGCGGCGTCGATCTGAGCGTTTCGGCCGGCGCCGGGGCGCTGATCGGCGGGGTTCTGGTGCTCTATGCCTTCGGCGCGGTCGGGATGATGCTGGTCGTCGATCTGTCCCCGCCCGAGGCCGTCGCGGCACTGGGGGCCTTCATCCCCGGTGACATGATCAAGGCCGTGGTCGCCGGTCTGGTCACGGGCGCGATCTACCGCGCCCGGCCCGGCTTCGTGATGACGCGCTGATCCCGCGCCAGTCCCGACACCGGGATGACCCCGATGCCCGCCCCCGTTGCCGCGGGCATCGGCACGATCGGCAGGACAGGCGCACCGGTCCCGTCGCGCCGGATCAGGCATGGGCGCGCTTGCCCCTTGACCGCCATGCGGATTGCGCCGAGGGTGCGCCCGCCACGATCTTGACTGGAGCCCCATGACCGGCCGCACCCCGCCCTTCGCCGCTTTCGAATGGATGATCGCCTGGCGCTATCTGCGCGCGCGCCGCGCCGAGGGCGGCGTCAGCGTGATGACCTGGATCAGCCTGATCGGGATCATGCTGGCCGTGTTCGCGCTGATCGCGACCCTGGCCGTGCGATCCGGTTTCCGGGCCGAGTTCGTCGATACGATCCTGGGCGCGAACGCGCATGTCACGATCTACAACTCGGCGGTCGAATCCGGCGGCGGGCAGCTGACGCGCGTCATCGAGGACTACGACGCGATGGCCGCGCGCGTGGCCGAGGTGCCGGGCGTTACCCGTGTCGCGCCGCTGATCAAGGCGCAGGTCATGGCCAGCCGCGACGGGCGTTCGGCCGGGGTCGAGGTGTTCGGCATCTCGGACGAGAACCTGCGCACGATCCCGCGCATCGCCAACCCCGAGGCGCATCGCGGCGATATCGACCGGTTCGAGGACGGCATCGCCATCGGCTCGGGCGTGGCGCGCGAATTGAATGTCACCGTGGGCGACCGCATCCGCCTGATCGCCCCCGAAGGCGCGCAAACCGCCTTTGGCACCAGCCCTCGGATCAATGCCTATGACGTGGTCTATATCTTTACCGCCGGGCGCTATGACATCGACCGCACGCGCGCCTACCTGCCCTTCGCCGAGGCGCAGCGCTTTTTCAACCGCGATGGCGTCGCCGACGAGCTGGAGGTGATGGTCGCGGACCCCGAACGCGTGGACGAGCTGGCCCTGCCCCTGCTGGACGCCGGTGGCGAGCGCGCAATCCTCTGGACCTGGCGCGACAGCGCCGGCTCGTTCCTGCGCGCCCTCGATATCGAGGACAACGTGATGTTCGTGATCCTGTCGATCCTTGTGCTGATCGCGGCAATGAACATCATCTCGGGGCTGATCATGCTGGTCAAGAACAAGGGGCGCGACATCGGCATCCTGCGCACCATGGGCCTGAGCGAGGGCTCGGTGATGCGCATCTTCTTTATCTGCGGGGCATCGGTGGGCGTTCTGGGCACGGCGCTGGGCGTGGCTCTGGGCTGCCTGTTCGCCATCTATATCGACCCGATCTTCGCGGCGGTGAACTATGTCGCCGGCGGCGGGGTCTGGGATCCGTCGATTCGCGGCATCTATGCCCTGCCCGCGCAATTGCGGCTCGAAGACGTGGCCAAGGCCGTGGCCCTGTCGCTGGGGCTTTCGTTCGGCGTCACGCTGTTTCCGGCGCGACGCGCGGCCCGCATGAACCCGGTGGAGGCGCTGCGCTATGAGTGAGCCGGTTCTGCAACTTGACGCCATTGCCAAGACCTATGCATCCAACATTGCCGCGCCGGTGCGGGTGCTGGCCGGGGCCGATCTGACCTTGCACCGCGGCGAGGTGGCGGCGCTGGTCGCCCCCTCGGGCGCCGGCAAATCGACGCTGCTGCATATCGCGGGGCTGCTGGACACCGCCGACAGGGGCCGCGTCCTGATCGGCGGGCAGGACATGACGCGCCTGGGTGACCGCGCCCGCACCGCCGCGCGGCGCGCGCAAGTGGGGTTCATCTACCAGTTCCACCATCTTCTGCCCGAATTCACCGCACTGGAAAACGTGGTCCTGCCGCAACTGGCGAATGCCGCCACGCGCGCCGATGCCGACGCGCGCGCGCGCGCCCTGCTGGATCAGGTGGGGCTGCGCGAGCGTGCCCACCACCGCCCGGCGCAATTGTCGGGCGGCGAACAGCAGCGCGTGGCCTTTTGCCGGGCGATGGCGAATGCCCCGCGCCTTTTGCTGGCCGACGAACCCACCGGCAACCTGGACCCGGCGACATCGGATCAGGTTTTCGGTGTGCTGATGGATCTGGTGCGCGGCACCGGACTCAGCGCGCTGATCGCCACGCACAACCTGGCCCTGGCCGACCGCATGGACCGCGTCCTGCACCTGCGTGACGGCCTGATCGCGGAAGATTGAACGGCGCGCGCCTCAGAACCCGGTCGCGCGCCAGATCGCGCGAAAGCTGGCCAGGAACAGGCGCAGATCCAGCCACAGCGACACCTGCTCGAAATAGCACCGGTCAAGCCGCGCGCGGGTGTCGAAATCCTGATCGTTGCGGGCGCAGACCTGCCACAGTCCCGACAGGCCGGGCCGCAACGACAGATACGCCTCGGGATGGCGATAGAGCGGCAACTGGTCGGCCAGCATCGGCCGCGGCCCGATCAGGCTCATGTCGCCGCGCAATACATTGAAAAGTTGTGGCAATTCATCCATCGAGGTCTTGCGCACCAACCGCCCGAACGGGGTGACGCGCGGATCTTTCTTCAGCTTCTGGTTCTGGTCCCATTCGGCCCTCAGGGCGGGGTCGGCCTCAAGGCAGGCGGCCAGCATCCGATCGGCGCCGCGCACCATCGTGCGCAGCTTGAACATGCGAAAGATCCGCCCGTTCCGGCCCAGCCGGGGCTGGCTGTAGAAGGGATTGCCGCTTTCCAGCCAGAGCGCCAGCGCCAGCACGACAAAGACCGGGGCGCTGAGCACGATCAGGATCAGCGTCAACACCACATCGATCGCGCGCTTGGCATGGCGGGGGTAAAAGCCGGTGGCCGCAGTCCCGATGGGATCGGGCGGACGGGTCCCCGGCGCGACAAACGGTGGCGCCGGAGGGACAGGCAGACGCAGCGCAGACCCGTCGATCCCGGACGGAAAGACCTGCTCGCCGCACAAGATCGGATCACGCAGCATCAGATGAGCCGGGAACCCGGCGATCGCGTGGCCCTGCAAAGACATGGCATCACCTAAATACCGGGCCGAGCGCCAATCTGCGATCTCTGGAACCGCCAGGAGGCACGCCCGAACACGACACTCTTTCAACACATTTCCGGCCGAATATAGACACACTACGCCCCATTTGCGCCACAGTTATTGGAAAAAGACTGTTTCCATACAGGCGTATATTTCACGATCTGGAACTATCGTGTCCATTTGGCGATCAATTTGGCGTCTAAAGCCCCATTCGTGCGGTTTGCGGAACACCAGGCGGGCACGCCGTGACGACAGGCCGCGTGGGTCCGCTGCGCGAATCCGGCGAAAAGATGGCAACGGACGGGCAAGGCGGCACGCCTGCGACAGATGATTCGCCCGCGCCAGGGGGTGCGAGTGTTTCGCGGTGCCCCGAAACCGCCGCGAGATTTTGGTATTGTCGTCAAAGTTGAACTATAGGGCTGGCATGGTTCCGCGAAGGGCGGGCACCGCTGGAACGGGCATCGATGCAGGCGCTTAGCTATTATCTGGATCACTTCGGGCTCAGGGAACGGCCGTTTTCATTGACGCCGGACCCCGAATTCCTGTTCTGGTCGCCCGAACATCGCGGGGCGCTGGCGATGCTGGAATACGGCCTGTCCACCCGCGCCCCGATCACGCTGCTGACCGGCGAGATCGGCGCGGGCAAGACGACCCTGATGCATTACTTCATCGACTCGCTGGACGAGGATGTCACCATCGGGCTGATCTCGAACCCGCGACCGGGCGTCAATGACATCCTGCGCCGGGTGTGCGCCGCGCTGGGGCTGAAGACCACGCAACCCGACGACAGCACCGAACATTTCGCCCTGGTGCAGGATTTCCTGTTGCAGGAACATCGGCGCAACCGCAGCGTCCTGCTGATCATCGACGAGGCGCAGAACCTGACGCGCGAGGCGCTGGAGGATCTGCGCATGCTGACCAACATCAACGCCGGCAAGGACGAGGTCTTGCAACTGCTGCTGGTCGGCCAGCCCGAATTGCGCGATGTCGTGCGCCGCCCCGATCTGGTGCAGTTCGCGCAGCGGATCGCGGCCAGTTACCACATTCCCCGTTTGGGCGCCGAGGGGGTCGCGGGCTATATCGCGGCGCGGTTGCGCGCGGCGGGTGGCAGCCCCGGCATCTTCAGCAAGCAGGCGGCCGAGCTGATCCACAATGCCACCGGCGGGACGCCGCGACTGGTCAATCAGTTGTGCGATCTGGCGCTGACCTATGCCTATGCGCAGGGCGCGACGATCGTGAAGCGCGCCATCATCGAGGCGATCTTGCGCGACGGCGTCTTTTTCGGTGCCGCGCGCCCTGAACACGACCCCGAACCCAGCGCCTGATCGACGATCCCGGCCGACAATGCGACGCAGCGCGGCACCGGCAATTTGCGCCGGGCTTGACTTCGGCGCCCACACAAGGTGTATCGCCGCCAAGACGCAATCCCAGCGAACGGAGCCCATGATGCACGCCTACCGCAGCCAAACCTGCGCCGACCTCAACATCGCGCATGTCGGGCAGGATGTCCGCCTGGCCGGCTGGGTGCACCGCGTGCGCGACCATGGCGGCGTGCTGTTCATCGACCTGCGCGACCATTACGGTATCACGCAGGTTCTGGCCGACAGCGACAGCCCGGCCTTTGCCGAACTCGAACGGGTGCGCGCCGAATGGGTGATTTCCATCGACGGTGTGGTCAAGGCGCGCGATGCCGACCTGATCAACCCCAGGATCCCGACCGGCGAGATCGAGGTCTATGTGCGTGAGCTGCGCATCCTGGGCCGGGCCGAGGAACTGCCGCTGCCGGTCTTTGGCGAGCCCGATTACCCCGAGGAAACGCGCCTGACCTATCGCTTTCTCGACCTGCGGCGCGAGACGTTGCATGCCAACATGATGCTGCGTTCGAATGTCGTGCGCTCGATCCGCAACCGGATGTGGGACGCGGGCTTTACCGAATTCCAGACGCCGATCATCACGGCCAGCAGCCCCGAGGGCGCGCGCGACTTTCTGGTGCCGTCGCGCCTGCATCCGGGCAAGTTCTATGCCCTGCCGCAAGCGCCGCAGCAGTTCAAGCAGATGATCATGGTGGCCGGGTTCGACAAGTATTTCCAGATCGCGCCCTGTTTCCGCGACGAAGACCCCCGCGCCGACCGCTCACCCACCGATTTCTACCAGCTCGACATGGAAATGAGCTTTGTCGAACAGGAAGATGTCTTTGCCGCGATCCAGCCGGTGATCCAGGCCCTGTTCGAGGAATTCGCCGACGGCAAGCGCGTCGATACCGACTGGCCGCGTATTCCCTTTGCCGAGGCAATGCTGAAATACGGCACCGACAAGCCCGACCTGCGCTGCCCGATCGAGATGCAGGTGGTATCCGAGCATTTCCGCGGCTCCGGCTTCGGCATCTTTGCCAAGCTTCTGGAGAACGCAGGCACCGAGATCCGCGCGATCCCCGCGCCAACAGGCGGCAGCCGGGCCTTTTGCGACCGCATGAACGCCTTTGCCCAGCGTGAGGGGCTGCCGGGAATGGGCTATATCATGTGGCGCGACGAAGGCGGCGAAACGGTCGGCGCAGGCCCCATCGCCAAGAACATCGGCCCCGAACGGACCGAGGCGATCCGTCAGCAACTCGGCCTTGGCGCGGGCGATGCGGCGTTCTTTCTGGGCGGAAAGCCCGAAAGCTTCGAACCCGTCGCCGCCAAGGCGCGCGTCGAGATCGGGCGCGAACTGGGCCTTTCGGAAACCGACAGCTTCCGCTTTGCCTGGATCGTCGATTTCCCGATGTATGAAAAGGATGACGAGGGGAAGATCGACTTCTCGCACAACCCGTTTTCCATGCCCCAAGGCGGGTTGGAAGCGCTTGCGGGCGATCCGCTCAAGGTGCTGGGCTACCAGTATGACCTGGCCTGCAATGGCTATGAACTGGTCTCGGGCGCGATCCGCAACCACAAGCCGGAAATCATGTTCAAGGCGTTCGAACTGGCAGGCTATCCGGCCAGCGAGGTCGAAAAGCGCTTTGGCGGCATGGTCAAGGCGTTCCGCTATGGCGCGCCGCCCCACGGGGGCTGTGCCGCGGGGATCGACCGGATCGTGATGCTGCTGGCCGATGAGGCGAATATCCGCCAGGTCATCATGTTCCCCATGAACCAGCGCGCCGAAGACCTGATGATGGATGCCCCGTCCGAGCCCTCGAACGAACAATTGCGCGAATTGCGCCTGCGCGTCCTGCCGCCCGAAAGCTGAAGAACCGCGCCGATCACCGGCCGGGGATCGGCGGATAACAGCGGCACTCGCGCCACCGTGACTTGAATTCGCGCGCCGAAATTGCATCTCTTGCGAGTATCATATCGCAGGATCTTACATGGCCAAGCGCCGCCCGACGCCACCACACCGTGTCGCCGTGTCGGCGGCGCCCCCCGATCGCGACGATCGCGCGCCCCGCAACCTGAGCGAGATCATCGCCCGGATGGCACGTCTGGCCGCGGACTGGCCCGATAACGACGGCGTGCCGGTCTCGATCCTGCTGGACCGCCTCGGCGGCCATTCGTTCGCAACGCTGCTCCTGCTGCCGTCGCTGATCCTGGTATCACCCCTCAGCGCGGTACCGGGCCTGACGACCATGATGGGCCTCGTCATCATCCTGGTGGTGATACAGCACCTGCTGCGGCGCCGCGCGCTCTGGCTGCCGCGCTGGCTGGGTCAGCGCCGGGTGTCGGCCAGCGGGCTGCAATCGGTGGTCGCATTCATGGCCGGGCCCGCGGCGCGGGTCGAGCGGTGGTTTCGCCCGCGCCTGCTGCTTCTGGTGGACGGCCCGCTGGCGGCGTTTCCGATCGCATTGATCCTGGCGATCGCGCTTTGCATGCCGGTGTTCGAATTCGTGCCGATGAGCGGGTCACTGGCCGGTCTGGCCATCGCGTTCCTGGCCGCCGGCATGCTGATGCGCGACGGCCTTCTGCTTGCGGCGGGCATCGCGGTCGGCCTTGCCCTGCCCACGCTGGTCTGGACAACGCTGTCCTGATCGCCTCAGCGCCGGCGCAGCGCCAGAAGCCAGACCGCAGCCAGACCCAGCGACAGCACCGCGTTCCAGCCCGCCATCGACACGCCCAGAAATTCCCACGGGATTTCGTCACAGCGCACGACCGGCGCGGCCTGCTCGAAGTTCAACAGATCATCGACGCTCTGATCCATGATCCCGGCTCCGCCCGAACAGGCGCTCGGCCCTTCGAACCAGCCCTGTTCGACACCCGCGTGATAGAGGCCGATCCCGCCCGAGGTCGCGGCCGCCAGCGCCCCCAGCAGCACCAGCGCGGGGGTCGGGATCAGCCACAACAACGCCCCCGCCCCGGCCGCCGCCAGATGCGGCCAGCGTTGCCAGATGCACAACTGGCACGGAGCCATGCCCAGAACATACTGAAAGAACAGCGCCCCCAGCAGCAGCCCCGCCGAACCCGCTGCCGCCAGATAGGCCCAATAGATCGGTCTCACAGATACCTCACGGAGTAGAAGCCCAGAAACAGCACTATGACAAACAGGATCGACAACAAGCCCAGCCAGCGATCGATGAAGTCACGAATCGGTGTGCCAAAGCGCCACAGCAATGCCGCGACGAAAAAGAAGCGCAGCGCCCGCGCGATGATCGCGGTGCCGATGAACACGCCCAGCGGCATCGCCGTCCAGCCCGACATGATCGTGATCACCTTGAACGGGAACGGCGTCACCCCGGCCACCAGCACCGACCAGAAGCCCGCGCTGTTGAACCGGGTGTTGAAGGCCGCGACCGCGTCGCCCTTGCCCAGGGCCTCCAGCACCGGACGCCCGATCGTATCGAATGCGAAAGCCCCGATCGCGTAGCCCAGCAGCCCGCCCAGAACCGATGCCGCCGTCGCCACCGCCGCGATCACGAAGGCCCGCTGCGGCGCGGCCAGGATCATCGCCACCATCAGCACATCCGGCGGGATCGGAAAGACCGACGCCTCGATGAACGCCACGAAGGCCAGCGCCCAGAGCGCGCGCGGATGGGCGGCCAGCGAAAGGGTCCAGTCGTAAAGGGTTCTGATCATGCGCCTGCCATATCCGCCCGGCCCCATCTGCCCGACCCCTGCGCTGCCGTCAAGCATGGCGCACGGTGGGCCAGCGCCGCGACCCCGCGATCACCGGTTGACGGCCTGACGGTCGCGCGATAAGCCGAATTCCGTGCCCGAGTGGCGGAACGGTAGACGCAGGGGATTCAAAATCCTCCGCCCTAACGGGTGTGCGAGTTCGAATCTCGCCTCGGGCACCATCCGCATCTCACCTGCGCCGAATCACCTGCCTTGCCAAACGGGAAACGCAACACCGGCATTCGCCATGACCGTGTTGATTTGCGAAACAGTCTGCCTGTCCTGCCCGGCGACGACACGTGTCTCGCCGCCATCGCAGACCTCGTGATGGATCCAAGTTGATTGACCCGATCTCGGCAACAGTAACAACCGACCCTCCGTCACCTCGGATTGCCATAATTGGCAATACCCCCCGCTTTCATGGATCTGTTTGCGGGAACCTCTCCCTCGTGGGTCGCAGAATTGTCCCGGATGCTGCAACAGTTGGCGCCAGATCCGGCCTTGCGCGGCGGCACGTCGGCGCGCCCGGCCGCGTCGCAACTCCCTAAGATTGTGTGTGTTTTAACCGTGTCGACGCAGATTTTTTGCCCTTTATTGCAAAAATGCGTATAGTTGCTCTCGGCCTGACGGGGCCGGGGTCATGGGGGTGGCCCCACAGGATCGCTGCCTGGGTGGGGATGTGGTCGCGCCGAATCGGCGTGGTCGCCGTGTGCTCTGTTCCGACAGCAACCTGCGTGTTTGTGCCCGCTTCGCCACCTTGAAGCGGAAGGCGCGCCCGTGGGGCGCGACCATGTTCGTTCTTTACCCGTTCGCCACGGCGAACATCAGGAGAAGCTGCAATGCCTGATCGCGACGATGAAAACCGCAACGAGAATCTCGAAGACCTTGCTGCCCCCTATATCGGGACGTGGCCTGGCGATCCTGACGGTGAACCGGATG